>ENA-ORBV01001263-ORBV01001263.1-microbial-mat-metagenome-genome-assembly--contig:-NODE-1263-length-56838-cov-12.768979_pt1 | contig 56838 bp, 52 predicted proteins | sample MGYA00237777_ERZ505514 | MGnify/ENA primary metagenome ERZ505514 (study PRJEB26160, sample SAMN06269048) | microbial mat metagenome | isolation source: Oligotrophic lake microbial mat | place...
CCGGCGTCGCCGAGACCGGCATCAAGGAGGACGTCAGACGCACACGTCTTACTTTCAGGTATCACTCGCGAGCCTGGACTGCGGTGGTCGAACCCAACGGCACTATGGTCGAGAGGATCCCGCCGATGTGGATGCCCCGCCAGCAAACACCGACCGCCTGAATCTGCCCGATGGCGAGGACCCCCTCATGACTGTCACCCCTGTGGATGTGATCGCGACCACGACCGACGCCGGCAACACGCCGGAGACGCTCGACGGCCGGCTTCGCGCGCATCTGCAAGCGCGCGCCACGCAGCGCTCACCCATCACCTATCACGAGGCGGCCAAAGGGTTGCGGCTCTCGCCCCCACATACCATTCATCAAGTCACGCAGGCGTTGGAGCAGATCATGACCGAGGACGCGGCGGCCGACCGCCCCTTCATCGCGGCCATGGTCATCAGCAAGTGGCGCGGCGGCTTGCCGGCGCCGGGCTTCTTCGACTGCGCGGCGCGGCTCGGACGCTTCGCCGGCGATGCAACGGGACCGGACGCAAGGGTGTTTCATGCGGTCGAGTTCAACGCGGCGGTCGCCTTGTGGGTGCCGCCGAGCGACTCCTGCGAGAGTGAATAAAGACCCGTGGACTCTCATTCGGCACAGTCCCTGGAGCAAAGCCGACTTCAGCTCGTGCCCGTCGTCGGCGTGGACGGCCGGCGCCCGCGCGTAGTCATCGTCGGTGCCGGCTTCGCCGGCCTCACTGCTGCGACGCGGCTTGCCAAGGCGCCGCTGGACATCACCCTGATCGACTTTGAGAACCATCACCTCTTTCAGCCGCTGCTCTACCAAGTGGCGACGGCCGGACTGTCGCCGGCCAACGGTGATCTGGGCGGCCGGGGTCGCCGCCTCACCGGCTGCCGACTGGCTTGCCGCACTCTATCCCCACTCCTGACTGAGCCGCCCATGTCCAAGTCCGCCACCCCAGCAATTCCTGTTCTGGTCCCGCTGATCGAAGCGGGAATGAAACAGCTCGGCACGAACAAGGTCCGCCGCCGGCCAGGATTCGATGACGCGCCGGTGCTGCGCAAGCCGGACTCGATACGTGTACGCATCCCGGTGGGTAATGCCGTCGCCACGCTCAAGAGCAAGCTGCGCGAAAACCACCTGGTCACCGTCTGTGAAGATGCCGGCTGCCCGAACATCCACGAATGCTGGAACGCCGGCACCGCCACCTTCATGATCCTGGGCGATATCTGCACGCGGCGCTGTTCGTTCTGCCAGGTCGCCAGCGGCCGGCCGAAGCCGCCCGATGCCAGGGAGCCGGACAATCTGGCGCGCACCATTGCCGATATGGGGCTGCGGTACGTGGTCGTCACCTCGGTGGACCGCGACGACCTGCAGGACGCCGGCGCCCGGCATTTTGCCGACTGCATCGGCCGCATCCGCGCGTTGTCCCCGCTGATCAAGATCGAAATCCTGACCCCCGACTTCAAGGGCAAGATGGATGACGCGCTGGCGATACTGACAACCGCGCCACCGGACGTGTTCAACCACAACCTGGAAACCGTGCGCGGGATGTATCACAACGTGCGTCCCGGTGCCGATTACGACTGGTCGCTGCAGTTGCTGCAGAAGTTCAAGGCCCAGCATCCCGAACTGCCGACCAAGTCCGGCATCATGCTGGGCCTGGGCGAGACCCGGGAACAGGTGGAAGACACCCTGCGCGACCTGCGCGCCCACGGCGTCAACATGATCACTATCGGCCAGTACCTGCGGCCATCGCCGGCCCACCATCCGGTGATCCGCTACTGGACGCCGGATGAATTCCTGCAGCTGCAGGCTTTCGGCATGAGCCTGGGTTTTGCCTACGTCGCGTCCGGTCCGATGGTGCGCTCTTCGTACCACGCCGACCGGATGGCAGCAGCCGCAGGTTACGTCACGCTCGACACATTGAAGAAGGCGTAACGTTCTCTTCCGATTCCAGCCTAAGCAGGGAAAGGTCCATGAGCATGAACGTCACCCAGAAGCTGATCCAGTCGCATCTGCTGCACGGCGACATGACGCCCGGCGAGGAGGTCGGGATCCGCATCGACCAGACGCTCACCCAGGACGCCACCGGCACGCTGGTGATGCTGGAGCTGGAGGCGATGGACCTGGACCGGGTAAAGACCGAGGTCAGCGTCCAGTACGTCGACCACAACATCATCCAGGAGGACTACAAGAACCCCGACGACCACCTTTTTCTGCTCAGCGCCTGCCAGCGCTTCGGGGTTTGGTACTCGCGGCCTGGCAACGGAGTCAGCCATCCGTGCCACCAGGAGAACTTCGGCAAGCCGGGCAAGACCCTGCTTGGCTCTGACAGCCACACGCCGGCGGGCGGCGCGATCGGCATGCTGGCCATCGGTGCTGGCGGGCTGGAAGTGGCGTTGGCCATGGCGGGCGAGCCGTTCTTCACGCGCATGCCGCTGGTCTGGGGCGTGAAGCTCACCGGCCAACTGCCGGACTGGGTGAGCGCCAAGGACGTGATCCTGGAGATGCTGCGCCGCCACGGCGTGGACGGCGGGCTGGGCCGGATCGTCGAGTACTACGGACCGGGGTTGGCCACGCTGAGCGCGATGGATCGGCACGTGATCGCCAACATGGGCGCCGAGCTGGGCGCGACCACCACCGTTTTCCCTTCCGACCAGGAGGTGCGCCGCTTCCTGCGCGCTTGGCAGCGGGAAGAAGACTGGGTCGAGCTGGTCGCGGATACGGACGCGACCTACGACATGCACGACGAGATCGATCTGTCCAGCCTGGTGCCGCTGATCGCCATGCCGTCCAGCCCGGGCAATGTGCGCCCGGTCAGCGAGGTCGCCGGCGAGCGGATCTACCAGGCCTACATCGGGTCGTCGGCCAATCCCGGCTACCGCGACTTCGCGGTTTCCGCGATGATGGTGCAGGGTCGGCTGGTGAACGACCGCGTGTCGTTCGACATCAATCCCACGTCGCGCGCGCAGCTGGAAACGCTGGTGCGCGACGGCCACGTCGCCCACCTGCTGCACGCCGGCGCGCGGCTGCACCAGGCCGGCTGCAACGGCTGCATCGGCATGGGCCAGGCACCGGCCACGAACGAACTCTCGCTGCGCACGGTACCGCGCAACTTCCCCGGCCGCTCCGGCACGCGCGAGGACAGGGTGTGTCTGGTCAGCCCGGAGACGGCCACGGCGTCGGCGCTCACCGGCGTGGTCACCGACCCGCGCACGCTGGGCATCCCGTATCCGCGCATCGCCGATCCCGACCAGCCGATCATCAACCGCGAGATGTTCATGCCGCCGTTGCCGCTGCAGGCGGCGCTGCAGGTCCCGCTGGTCAAGGGCCCGAACATCGCTTCGCTGCCGAACTTCCAGCCGCTGCCCGATGAAATCGAAGTGCCGGTGCTGCTCAAGGTGGGCAACGACATTTCCACCGACGAGATCATGCCGCCCGGTTTGCGGGTGCTGCCGTTCCGCAGCAATATTCCCAGGATCGCCGAGTTCTCCTTCGACATGCTCGATCCCAGCTACGCCCAGCGAGCCAAGCAAGTGCCAGGCCACATCGTGCTGGGCGGGAGCAATTACGGGCAAGGCTCAAGCCGCGAGCACGCCGCGCTGGGCCCGCAGTACCTCGGGCTGCGCGCCGTCCTGGCCAAGGGCTTCGCGCGGATCCACGCGCAGAACCTGGTCAACTTCGGCGTGCTGCCGCTGACCTTCGTCGACCCTGCGGACTACGACCGCCTCCAGGCCGGCGACGTGCTGCGGCTGACCGACCTGCGGCGCGTGCTGATGCAAGGCGGCGAGCTTGCGGTGGCGAACGTCACGCGCCAGGTCACGTTCCAGGTGCGCCACCACATGTCACCGCGCCAAGTGCTGTTTCTGCTGCGCGGGGGATTGATCAACTGGATGAGAGAGCGCCTGTCTGGCCCGCCCGAGTCTGGCGACGCATGATCGATCTTGTGGAGTCTTCCCGGCTGGATCGCCGCGGGTCCCTTCGGCTGCGTTGGGCGACGGGTCGGCTTAGCCTGGCTGGATAATCGCACGCCGCTCCACCCGCGCGCGGCTGCTGCGGCCGGTGGTGTATTCGCTGCCGCGGGTCTACTGCTCAACGCTGATTCACAAGAGTGCGGGATTCTGGAGCACGGCTTCGCGCGAGCGCGAAGTGAGGACTGTGCGGCGAACTTCCTGGTGGCGTTCTCGTGCCAGGGCAGGCGTGTAGGCCCGTGCTGCACGACCAAACGCATGGCCGCGACGGCGGCGCATCGGGTCGATGCGGTGACGCGATCGAGCAGGCCTTGCACGCGGCCAGCCGGCTGCCTGCGGCAAATGCACGCCTCGGCGCGATCAGCTTCGTGGAGCGGTTTGGTGCCGCTTTTAACGAGCACCGGCACTTCCACGCTTGCGTGAGCGATGGGCTGTTCACCGAATCCGTGGGCGGGCGGCTGCAGATCATCGAGACCCAAGTGGACGTCACTGCCGCCGAGGCGGTGCAGGCCAAGGTCCGCCAACGCGTCCTGGCAGCGAATCGCCGCCGCGGCTGGCTGGAGGCGGATGTGGCCGTCGCGGGCCGGGCCGATCCGAGACCCGCCAGCGGCCGCACCAGCGTGGGCCCAGGGGACGGAGGACAGCGGTGTTTTTGCACTCAAACCCAACACTCAGCACATGCCCGACCACGAGAACCAGCGACAGGACGTGGACTGGTCGGAGACGGGGCGAACCGGCGCGGCGCCTTCAGCACCGGCGCGCACGGCTGAGCGCAAGAGGCCGGATCTTGCCACTGGTCGCGTTTGCCACCGCCGAGGTGAGCGGTACCGACCGTTCGAGACGCCCAGAACACGCCCCGAATCGGTCCTCGGCCCTGGTGCGCGGTATGCGCCTGGCCACCAGTGGGTGTAGGCTTCGGGACGGCCGAAAACCGCCCACAAATTGTCCGGAAGAACCGAATTTTCAAACCGTCGTAAAGCACAGTCACGGCTGATCGGCGTAGGCATCGACCAGCTCGCCGCGCTGACAAGGACCATTCGGATAGCCAGCGGTATGACCTCCGCTGACACCCAACGGGCAGCGTGCGGCAGCACCTTGAGCGCACCTGTTGGTGTTCAAGCGCAGTTTTTCGGAGTGCGTCGATCTCAATTGATCGCCGCATGGCGTGTTCGATGGTAAGCGCTGATGCGCTATTGGCTTGCTTGAATTCAGCCGCAGCAACGAATGGCAGAGGACGCAGTATTTTTTCCTGACTGACTGATGCAACTGGTTTGACTTGATTCGCAGCGACGGCCAAACCGCGTCTCCCGACCGCCACGCTACAATGCGCGGCTCGTGGCAGTGACGCCGCCTGGAGTTCAAAGTGCGCCCATGCTGGCAAGCGATTGCTGCAAGCGCGCTAACCCACTTCTCGACAGACCCCGGTGAGGAATCTGAGCAATGAGTATTTTTTCAATGTGCCCGCTTCCAACGAGTCAGTCCCAATGAGCAAGCGTCGCGTCGTCGTTACCGGGCTCGGCATCGTCTCGCCTGTCGGCAATACGCTGAGTATTGCTTGGGACGCGATCAGCAATGGTCGCTCGGGCATTGGTCCGATCACCTTGTTTGACGCCAGCGCATTCGCCACTCGCATTGCGGGTCAGGTGAAAGACTTTGATCCGACGACGTGGGTGACGGCGAAAGACGCGCGCAAGATGGATGAGTTCATCCATTACGGCGTGGCAGCGGCGCAAATGGCCATCGCCGATGCGGGACTGACGATCAACGAAAGTAATGCCGAGCGGGTTGGCGTTGTGGTTGGTTCCGGTATCGGTGGCATCCTCGGAATCGAGGAGCAGACAGGCAGGTATCTGGAAGGAGGCCCGCGGCGCATTTCGCCGTTCTACATTCCCAGCACCATCATCAATATGTTGCCGGGCCAGATCAGCATCTTGAACGGCATCAAGGGTCCCAATTTTTCGGCAGTCTCTGCCTGCGCGACGGCCAATCACTCGATCGGTACTGCGATGCGGCTGATCCAGTATGGCGATGCCGACATCATGCTGGCCGGCGGAGCTGAGCGTGGGTCTTCGCCGACCTCGGTCGGTGGCTTCTGCTCAATGAAGGCGATGTCGACGCGTAATGACGATCCGCTGGGCGCATCGCGTCCATGGGACAGCGAGCGCGATGGCTTTGTGCTCGGCGATGGCGCCGGCATTCTGGTGCTCGAAGAATATGAAGCTGCCAAGGTCCGCGGTGCACGCATCTATTGCGAACTCGCCGGCTTCGGTGCCAGTTCCGACGCCTTCCACATGACCGCGCCCAGCGAAAATGGTGACGGTCCCGCGCGCTGCATGACGATGGCGTTGAAAGATGCCGGAGTGAATGCAGACGAAGTGGATTACCTGAATGCGCACGGCACGTCGACGCCGCTCGGCGACCTCGCCGAGACGCTGGCGATGAAGCGCGCGCTGGGTGATCACGCCTACAAGACCATGATCAGTTCCACCAAGTCGATGACCGGTCACCTGCTGGGTGCTGCCGGCGGCGTGGAGGCCATCTTCTCGATCCTGGCGCTGCACCATGGCGTCATTCCGCCGACCATCAATTTGCACAATCCGGGTGAAGGCTGCGATCTCGACTACGTGCCGAACGTGGCCCGCGAGAAAGCGATCAGGGTTGCAGTCTCGAATGGTTTTGGCTTTGGCGGCACCAATGGCACCTTGGTTTTCCGCAATCTCTGAGCCAAAGGACTAGCGGCGCTTGAGGTGGCAGTGGGTGGCCGCATGCTGATTTGCGAACTGGCAATGCTGCCGGACTTGTTGGCACTGCAAGCAAGCGCACCCAAGCGCTTTCCGTTGTTGTTGGAGAGTGTCGCCTTGGGCGCGCGCGCGCGCTACGATTTGCTGCTGGCGACCGACGGCACTGGGCTGCGGCTGAGCGCGGAAGGTGGATTAAGCGGGCTCGATGGCGCGCCCTTGGCGGGCGGCTTCATCAATGCGCTCGATCATGCGTTTGCCAATGCGCAAGGGTCGCGCGGCGAGTGCCCAGAAGACCTGCCGTTCGGTGGTGGTTGGGCGCTGTATCTGGGTTACGAACTGGCGGCGGAAATAGAGCCCAGTCTGAGCTTGCCATCGGGTCCGGCCCAACTGCCGTGTGCGCAGGCTTGGCGATGTCCGGCGGCGGTCATCATTGATCGTGAGAAGGCGAGAGCGTATGTGGTTGCCGAAGCCGACCATTCGACGTTGTTCGAGCCGCTTTGCGCTGCGGCCGCAGCGGCTTTGCCGTTCCTGAATCATGCGCTTCCGACGGCGCAAGTGGCGGAAGAACCCGAAGGGCAGTTCACCCGCAGCGTCAATCGGGTCATCGACTATCTGGCCGCAGGCGATGTTTTCCAGGTCAATCTATCGCGAGCATGGGCCGCCAGCTTTGCGTCCACGCCGGATCCGATTGCGCTGTATCAAAGGTTGCGCGAGTCCAGCCCAGCGCCGTTCGCGGGCCTGTTGCTTGCCGACGATTGGGCGCTGCTCAGTTCATCGCCAGAGCGTTTGGTGAGTCGACGCGGCGAGCGCATCGAGACGCGGCCGATTGCTGGCACTCGCCCACGTGCCCAGGGCGATGACGATATCGCCCGCATTCGCGAGTTGGTTGAGCATCCCAAAGAGCGCGCCGAGCACATCATGCTGATCGACCTTGAGCGCAATGATCTGGGTCGCGTCTGCGCAACTGGCAGCGTGAGTGTCGACGCCTTGATGGAGGTGGAAAGTTATGCCGATGTCCACCACATCGAGTCAACCGTCAGTGGTCGCGCCCGTGCAGGCTTGACGCCGGGGCAACTGATTCGCGCGGTGTTTCCGGGTGGCACCATTACCGGGTGTCCGAAAGTCCGCTGCATGCAAATCATCGCCGAACTCGAAGGTGTGGGTCGTGGCCCTTACACCGGGGCCATCGGGTGGCTTGACCGCAGTGGCGACCTAGACCTCAACATTCTCATTCGCAGCGCTTGGCTGAGTGGCAATCAGCTGGGGATGCGAACTGGTGCGGGGATTGTTATCGACTCTGATCCAGAGTTTGAACTGGCGGAAACCCGCGCCAAGGCACGCGGGTTGTTGCGGGCAATTGCTGCCAATGGATGAGCTGTTCACTACGTCGAGCCTGGTCGATGGTGAGTTCTGCAACGTGCTGCCGGCAGACGACCGTGGACTCGCCTACGGCGACGGCTTGTTCGAAACTGTGCTCATTTTTTCCGGGCAGCCGGTGTGGTGGCCCGAACACCTTGATCGCCTGCGTCGTGGCGCGGTGCGGTTAGGGATCGAGCCGCCTGCCGATGCGCTGTGGGATGCAGATGCCGCCAAGCTCATGAATGCGAACAGCGGCTGCTCGCCATTCGTCCTCAAACTGATCCTGACCCGCGGCAGTGGTAGCCGCGGCTACGCACCCTCGCCGACGTCGCTGCCACGGCGGATCGTGCAGCTTCGGCCAGCACCGGTCATCGATGCCGGATGGCGTCGCGATGGCGTTCGCCTGCGCTGGTGCGACTTGCGGCTGTGTTTGCAGACACGACTCGCCGGCATCAAGCACCTGAATCGCCTGGAGCAAGTGTTGGCGAGGGCAGAATGGAGTGACGCTGACATCGCGGAAGGGGTGCTCTTGGACGTGGAAGAAAACGTGGTCTGTGCGACTGCGGCCAACATATTCGTCGTCCGAGATCGTCACTTGGTGACGCCCGCCGTCGAGCGTTGTGGCGTCGCTGGCGTGTGTCGGATGCATATCTTGAACGTGATTGGCGCCAGCGTAAGGTCGGTCAGTGTTACCGACCTGCTTTCTGCTGAAGAGTTGTTTGTCTGTAGCAGCGTGCGCGGTATTCTGCCGGTGGCCGCGCTCGGCGATCAGCGCTGGCCGATCGGACCGGTCACGCGCCAGTGCATGGCCTTGCTCGCCAGCACCATTCCCGCCTTTGCCGATCACGCCCTCTGATGGCTAACCCATCCAAGCCAGCCAAAACTGTCCGCCGCAGCAAGCTAGGGATCACCCTGTTTGCCTTCCTCGTCATTGGCGCAGGCCTCGCATTGGCGGGTCGTTGGCTGTGGCAGGACTACCAGAGGTTTGTTGACGCGCCGTTGGCCATCGGAGAGAGCGAGCAAGTCTTTGAGGTCAAGCGTGGCGACTCATTTCGACATGTCCTAAGGCGACTGCGAAGCACAGGCATTGAGGACGGCCGGGATACCTATTGGGAGCTGCTGGCCTGGCAAATGGGCGTGTTGACTCGTTTGCAGGTGGGCGAGTACGCGCTCTCGCATGGGCTCAGCCCGCGCACTTTGTTGCACAAGCTTGAACAAGGAAAAGTCATCCAGTATCGCTTCACGATCATCGAGGGTTGGAGCGTGCGCGACCTGCGCCGTGCCCTCCTTGCCAATCCATCACTCAGCCAAACTTTGGCCGGCATTTCCAACGAACAGCTCATGCAGCAGTTGGGACGCGAAGGCGTGCATCCCGAGGGACGCTTCTTGCCGGAGACCTATCAATTCACCCGTGGCCAGAGCGACCTCGACGTTCTGCGACGCGCGCTGTTGGCGATGGACGCGGCGTTGGATTCTGCGTGGAAGGCGCGAGACGCTGACTTGCCACTGAAGTCGGCCGAAGACATGCTCATCCTGGCGTCGATCATCGAGAAAGAAACCGGTCAAAGCGGCGAACGCCGCGAGATCGCCGGCGTATTCATCCGGCGTATGCGCATCGGCATGCTTCTGCAAACCGATCCGACCGTCATCTACGGCTTGGGCGAGTCCTACAACGGCAATCTGACCCGCGTTCATCTGCAAACCGACACGCCATGGAACACCTATACCCGCGCCGGCCTGCCACCGACTCCCATCGCCTTGCCCGGTGTGGCGGCGTTGCGTGCCGCCGTTTCACCGGCGCCTGGCGACACGCTTTATTTTGTCGCCCGCGGCGATGGCAGTCATCAGTTTTCGCGTTCGCTTGCCGAGCACAACGCGGCGGTGCGTCGCTACCAATTGAGGCAGCGATGAGCGCGCCGCCCGCACGTGGCAAGCTGATCAGCTTTGAGGGCGGCGAGGGTGTTGGCAAGTCCACTGCAATCGCCGCGGCTGTCGCTGCGCTGTTGGGCCGTGGCATCGAGGTCGTGCAGGTGCGCGAGCCCGGTGGCACGCCACTGGGCGAATCCATACGCTCGCTGCTGCTTGCCCCCGAACATCGGGGAATGTGTGCGCAAACCGAGTTGTTGCTGATGTTTGCGTCGCGTGCGCAATTGCTGCACGAGCGGATCGCGCCCGCGCTTGCCAGCGGTACCTGGGTGGTGGCGGATCGCTTCACCGATGCCAGCTTTGCGTATCAGGGCGGCGGCCGTGGCTTGGATCGAGGGGTGATCGCCGAGCTCGAGCGTTGGGCAGTCGGCAGGAAGTCGGACCTGGTCCTGTTGCTTGACCTGCCCATCGCTGCGGGGCTTGAAAGAGCCCGCGCTCGCGGCGGCATCGCTGATCGAATTGAAGTGGAATCGCATGCATTTTTTGAACGCGTTCGAGACTGCTATCGACAGCGAGCACACGCGGACCCGCAGCGATGGCGGGTGATTGATGCCTCGCAGTCGATAGCCCTGGTCGCAGCCGCAGTGACTGCGGCCGTGCTTGCCGTCGCGGATTCGCGATGAAGGCGAGATTGTCGCCGTGGCAGCAGCGCGCTTGGAGCAACCTGGGTGGCTCGCTGGCGGCGGGTCGATTGGGACACGCACAGTTGCTGGTGGGACAAACAGGACTTGGCAAGCTGCAGCTGGCCACCGCGCTGGCGCAACGCATTTTGTGTACGCAGCCGCTCAGCGCCGACGGCATGGCCTGCACGGTTTGCCGCAGTTGCCGACTATTTGTTGCCGGAACCCATCCCGATTTCAACCCGATCGGCATCGAGATCAACGAGAAGACCGGCAAACCGCGCAGCGAGATACTGGTCGAGCAGATTCGTCGGCTGAGCCAATGGTTTTCGCTGACGGCGCAATTTGGTGGCGCACAGGTGGCGATCATCGAGCCCGCGTGTTGCATGAAGGGCGCAGCCGCCAATGCCCTGCTGAAGACATTGGAAGAGCCCCTGCCGGGTCGCTACTTGATCTTAATCACGGCCCAACCCGCGCGCCTTTCGGCCACCATCCGCAGCCGCTGTCAGCGCGTAGAGCTACGCATGCCAAGTGCGGATGAAGCGCGTGAATGGCTTTTACAACGGGCTGCCGACACCGCGCAGATCGACGATGCATTGACGGCGGCGGAAGGTAATCCGGGCCTCGCCTTGGCCTATATGAATGATCAGCGGTTAGTTATGCGCGCTGAGGTTCGGCGCGATCTGGCGGCGCTTGCTGCGGGTCGCGAGCGGGCCATGAGCGTAGCCCTGCGCTGGGCGGATGAATCAGCAAAAGAACGCCTGCGCTTTGCTGCAGAGGTGGCGCGTGATCTCGGCCGCATGCAGTTTGGCCAGCGGCATGATCTTGGCTTGCAAACGGCCGGCTTGACCGCAATCGGCGATTTTCCCAAGCTAGCTGCATGGTTCGACGAGGCCAATCGCACTCGCGAACTGCTGGATGCACCGCTACGCACCGATCTGCTGCTGTGCGGATTGTTGGAACGATGGGAAACAGCAATGCGGCTATGATCGGAACGTGCCGACAACTTGGGCACAATCGAAGTGGGCACAGTCGAAGCACAGGGCAGGGGAGCGTCACATGAGTGGAGCAATGGCACGGCAGGGCATCCTGTCGTTGGCGATCAAAGACAAGGGCGCGTTGTTGAACGCGTACATGCCCTACATCAAAGGCGGCGGCATTTTTGTCCCTACCACCCGCCGCTACAGCCTGGGCGACGAAGTGTTCATCCTGCTGACCTTGCCCGACGACAAAGAGCGCCTTCCGGTCGCCGGCAAAGTCTGCTGGATCACTCCGCAGGGCGCACAAGGCAACCGCACTGCCGGCATCGGCGTGCAGTTCAATGATTCAGTTGAAGGCGAACAGGTTCGCGGCAAGGTAGAAACACAACTGGCAGGCATGCAGGGGTCGGATAAGCCTACGCATACGATGTGAGGGGGCGCTTTTTTCTTTTTGTGTGAGTGGGTGGTTGTTTGGATTGGTGAGGTCCGGACTCTGAGTTCGTCGTTTCGGAGAAGGCTGGAATCCAGCTTTTCAGCTTTTCAGCTTTTCAGGTTTTCAGCTTCTCAGCTTCTCAGCTCTTCAGCTTCTCAGCTCTTCAGCTTCTCTTGCCTTGAATTGGCTTTGAGGCAAGGTCAAGGGAAAGAAGCCCTAAAAGATAGCTTCCGGCATTCGCCAGAATGCCGTGCGAGACGGCATAAACCGCAACCCCGAATGAAAACCTAAACCGTCTCCCATCCCGCCCGCGGTGTGAATCGGGGTCCATGTCGTTTCGCCAAACCCTGAAGCTTCGCCTTCAACCCAGCCGCACCCACATCGCGAATGTACTGGATCGGGCCGCCTCGAAATGGCGCAAAGCCGGTGCCGAAGATGACGCCGGCGTCGAGCAGATCGGCATCGGCGACCACGCGATCGTGCAGGCAGGACACGGCTTCGTTGAGCATGGCGAGGATCAAGCGATCCTCGAGATCCTCAGGTGCGCGATAGTCCTTGGGCACTTCGGGTTTGACTGCGCGATCGTTTTCCCATCGATACAGGCCTTGGCCGTCCTTCTTGCCGCGGCGGCCAGCGGCAACGGTGAAGCCTGGCGGCAGTTCCTGACCGTGAAATTCAGCCATGATTTTGCCGACACTGGCTGCAACGTCCAGGCCCACCGTGTCGATCAGTTCGATCGGACCCATCGGCATTCCGAATGCCAATGCAGCGCGATCAATCACAGGTCCAGGAATGCCTTCGGCAAAACAGAGCAGCGCTTCCTGCATGTAAGGCGCCAGAATCCGGTTGACCAGAAAGCCCGGTGTACCGGCGACTGGCACCGGCAGTTTGTCGATGGCGCGACAGAACGCCGCCAGCCGGCGCTCGGTTTCAGCGGCCATGCCGTCGTGGTTGACGATTTCAACCAAGGGCATCAATGCGACGGGATTGAAGTAGTGCAGCCCGGCAAAGCGCGTCGGATCTTTGAGTTGGCTGCGCAATTCGCTCAAGGCAATGGAGCTGGTGTTGCTGACCAAAAGAGCGTCCGCTTTGAGCGTGGTTTCGACCTTCGCGAACAGCGCTTGTTTAGCTTCCAGATTCTCAAAAATGGCTTCGATGACGAGGTCGGCATTGGCGACGCCGTTGCCATCCACATCCGCCTTCAGCCGCGCGCTGGTCTCGGCGCGCTTGTCGAGGCGTTTGATCTTGCGCTCGAACAGGCTGACGGCGCGGACCATGGCGGGCTCGATGAATTTCATCTCGCGGTCTTGCAAAGTCACCTCGAACCCACGCAGGGCGCACCAGGCCGCAATATCACCGCCCATGACGCCGGCACCGACGACGTGCACATGTTTGATTCCATGATCCTTGCCACCCAGCGATTTCAGCCGGTCCTGCAAGAAAAACACGCGGATCAAGTTGCGCGCCGTGGGCGATTGCGACAGCTTCACCACCGACTTGGCTTCAGCCAACAGCCGTTGGCGAGTGCCACCGCGCGCGCGACGCCAAGTATCGATGAGCGCAAACGGAGCGGGGTAGTGCGCTTTGCGAGCTTTCCGCGACACTTGTTTGACTAGCATGGGTGCCAAAGCCTGGCGAACCAACCAGGTGTTGGTCGCCCAGGCAGTGAGGCGCTGTTTGAGTGAGCGGACGCTGCCGTGTTTGACCAATTCGATCGCCGCGTCCAGTAGCAACGGCGGCTCAGTGACTTTATCGACTAGGCCAATCGCGCGTGCGTTGCTCGCCGAAAGCGCCCGCCCGGTCAACATCATGTCCATCGCCGCTGGCGCACCGACCAGCAACGGCAAACGGACACTGCCGCCCCACCCCGGATAGATGCCCAGCTTCACTTCGGGCAAGCCAATCCGGGTACTGTCGTCATTGCTGGCAATGCGGAATCGACACGCCAACGCAAGCTCGGTGCCGCCGCCCATGCAGTGGCCGTGAATGGCGGCGACGGTATTGCAGGGTAACTCGGCAATGCGCTGGAAAACCTCTTGGCCATAGCGGATCGAATCCATCACCCGCGCGGGGGTGTCGAACTCGACAAACTCCTTGATGTCGGCACCGGCGATGAAGCCGGCTGGCTTGGCCGAACTGAACACCACGCCGACGGGTTTCTCGATGGCAATGCGTTCAAGCGCGGCATCGAGCTCCTCCAGCACCGCTCGCGCGAGCGTGTTGGCGCTGGCGTCAGCGCGATCCAGGCGCATGATGAGCACGCGGTCGGCCCGCAATTCATGCTTCCAATGGCGAAATCTCAGTCCGGCAAACATCGGGCGCTCTCGCTCGTAGGACGCCGCAACCTGCGGCAAGTGGCTATGATCCGGGCAGATTTGACCGGCGGTCAAACGCTTCCGACTAATGCCACGTTGCGAGCGGTGTGAATCGAGAGTGAACTTTATCGAGCGAGGCATGTCCTATCACCCTTGCCGGACTTAAGTCGGCCGGGCTGCCAAGGCTGCTTCGAATCACTGCCCAACCTGTGGAGATGTAGCCCAGATGGGCGAGAACGAACTCGATCAAGCGCTGGTCAAGCGTGTGCAGGAAGGCGACAAGCGCGCATTTGATCTGCTAGTGCTGAAGTACCAACATCGACTGAACAGCGTGATTAATCGCTACATCCATGATTGGAGCGAATCGCAAGACGTCGCCCAGGAGTCGTTCATCCGTGCATACCGCGCGCTTGGGAACTTCCGCGGCGACAGCCAGTTTTACACTTGGCTATACAAGATTGCGGTGAACACGGCCAAGAATTGGCTGGTCTCGCAGGGTCGGCGACCTCCGACTGACGATATCGAAGCCAGTGACGCGGTGCAGTACGACGCCGGCAGCCGGCTGCGCGACACCGATACACCCGAGCGCGAATTGATGCGCCAGGAAGTGGAACAAAGCGTGACTCGCACTGTCCAAGGATTGCCTGATGAACTGCGCATGGCGATCACCTTGCGCGAAGTTGACGGACTGAGTTACGAAGAAATCGCCGAAACGATGGGTTGCCCCATCGGCACCGTGAGGTCGCGAATATTTCGCGCTCGCGAAGCTATCGACGAGCAGCTACGCCCCTTGCTCGACAACAGTGGACTCGCCCATGAATGACGACAGCACATCGATTGAAATCAAGCAGCAGCTTTCGGCTTTGATGGATGGCGAGCTTGATCCCCAGCGCACCCGGTTTCTGCTGCGTCGGATAGCCTCCGACGAGCAGCTGGCGGCGAATTGGTCGCACTGGCACACCGCGCGGGCTTGTTTGCGGGGTGAAAGTGGCGGCCAGTTGCGGCCTGACTTTGCCAGATCCATCAGCCTTGCACTTGCCAACGACACCGTGTCGCGCCGTGCAGTCGGCGCAGGTGCGTGGCGTTGGGTCGGTGGCTTGGCAGTGGCGGCATCAGTGGCGGTTGCCGTGTTGTTGGCGGTTCCGCTCAATCCGGCGCCCAACTTTCCTGCGCTGGCGAGTTCCGAGCTGCCGAGTTCAGTCCCCGCCGCTGAACCTGCCGCATTGGTCGCTGCTTCGTCGCTGACCGAACGTGATTTGCGCCCCAGTCTTGATCGCGTCACGCAGACCGTGGCGCGTACAGCCGAGGGCCGCCTGACTTCACCCGCGTTGCGTATTGACCCGCAGTTAGCCAGTTATTTGTTGCGTCACAACGCCGCAGTGCGCGGCAGTGGCGATGTCAGTTTCCTGCCGTTCGTGCAGGTTGCCGCGCCGGTGCGGCCTTGGAGCATGCTGCCGGCCGCTGCCAACGAGTCATCTCCACGCTGATGTGTGTGCGGTGGGTCATCGTCCTTGGCCTGAGTGTGACGCTGGCGCCGAGTATGGCTGCGGGCCAGGTTTCGTCGCCTGCGGGACTCAACCCGCCTGCGCTCGAATTGGACGCGGCGATTTCGCCAGCCGCGTGGCTCGGCCGGATGAACCACGCCCTCACCGCGGCTGATTTCGAGGGCACTTTGGTTTATTTGCGGGATGGTCAGCTTGATGCGCTGCGCATTGAGCAACATCCGGGTAGCGTCGATGGCGTCCGTTTGACCAGCTTAAGTGGCGAAAATGTCGAGGTCGCGGGCGAACTCGAAAACGTTCGCTTGACAGTCAGTGATGGGGTATCGCTCTGGCCTAGCGCGAGTTCAGCTCGGTCTTCCATTTTGCGGGCTCGGCAGCCCCCTCCGGCGCACTATGAACTAGTGTCGGTGGGGTCGGATCGCGTCGCGGGTCGGCAGGCGCAGGTAATCGATATCCGACCACGCGACGGATTTCGTTATGGCTATCGGTTGTGGATCGACACAGGCAGTTCGTTGTTGCTGAAGTCGTTGACCATCGGCTCGGACGGCCGTGCGGTCGAGCAGGTCATGTTTACCGAGCTCAGCACCGATTTCAAGTCTCCAGCAACTGCGGAAGCGCCGCCTGAACCTGCTGAAGTCAGCATGGCTTCGGCGCATTCCACGGGAGTGAATTGGCAAGTGCTGGATGCCCCCGAAGGCTTTCTGCCCACCCTGATTGCCGATGGCAATCGAACACACCTGCTTTATTCAGATGGTGTCGCCCGCGTCTCGGTCTACATTGATCCGCTGTCTTCGCAGCAGGCCACCATGTCAGGTTTGATAAGTCGCGGCGCACTCAATTCTTTTGGTCGGGTGGCGCATGGCAAACAAATCATCGTACTGGGTGAAGTGCCGGCAGCGACGGTGGAGCGCTTTGCGCAAGGTTTGGTGCCACTCGATGGCAGCGGAAGCCGTTAGCCACGTTCATGCTTGAGCGACGCTGTCGGGTCATCCAGATAGACCAGGGCCGCGCGTTGTTGCGCGCAGAACCGGGCAGTTGCAATGGCTGCATAGGTTGCGCTGGGCGATGCAGTTTGTTACCTGATGGCAACGCTGAAATCAGCGTCGCCCTGACCGACGTTGATGGCCTGCTTCGGGTCAATGACTGGGCGAGCCTCGTCATGCATGAGTCGACGCTACGCAAGGAGGCGCTGCGTGGATATGGATTGCCACTGACGGGATTGCTGCTGGGTGCCGTGCTCGGCTACCTCATCGCTGAACGAATGGAGTGGCAAGTTGACTTCGCGACAGCCGCAGGTGCTTTCGCCGGAACTTTGCTTGCCCTGAGCGTGTCCCAGCGCGGTGGCAAAGCGGTCTGTCGGGTACGGCCGGACTCTGCGAACGCCTGATGCGGCGTTCGGAGTTTGACGGGCAGTGCAGCTGAGCCCTTTTTCTTGAACTTTTGCTTGCGCGAGGATTTTTTCGTGAAGATGATGTTGTCTCACCGTTTGGTTTTTCTGCTGGCGCTGCTGGTCAGTGCGCGAGCAAGTGCTGTGCTCCCGGATTTCACCCAGTTGGTCGACGACGTCAGCCCAGCGGTGGTGAACATTTCAGCCACCAAGTCGGCTGCGTCTTCGATGCAAGACGGCAGCGGTGCAGATCCTGAGGACATGCCCGAATTGTTCCGTCGCTATTTTGGCCAGCCGGGCATGCCACAGATGCCGCGCGACAGCACCTCGATGGGCACCGGATTCATCATCAGCGCTGACGGCTACGTACTGACCAATCATCACGTGGTTGATGGCGCTGACGAAGTCTTTGTCAAATTGGCAGACCGCCGCGAGCTGGTGGCCACGGTGATCGGCAGCGATGAGAGCAGTGACGTTGCGTTGCTCAAGGTCAAAGCCACTGACTTGCCAGCCTTGCAATTGGGTGAATCGAAGACGTTGAAGCGTGGCCAGTGGGTGGTGGCGATCGGCTCACCATTTGGATTCGAGCAGTCGGTTACCGCAGGCATCGTCAGCGCGGTAGGTCGCACCTCGCAGGCTACCGGCCAGCAGTACGTGCCTTTCATTCAGACCGATGTCGCCATCAATCGTGGCAATTCAGGCGGCCCATTGCTGAATACCGACGGCCGGGTCGTGGGCATCAATTCACAGATATTCTCCAACACCGGCGGCTTCATGGGTGTCAGCTTCGCGATTCCGATCGAAGTCGCCATGAACGCGGTGGAGCAGCTTAAGGCCAAGGGTTTTGTGGCCCGTGGCTTGCTTGGAGTGAATATCCAGGAGGTCAGCCGTGATGACGCTCAGGCGTTGGGTCTGTCACGACCGGGCGGAGCGTTGGTGACTGGATTTTCGGAGGATTCCGCTGGAGAGAAAGCGGGACTGAAGCGCGGTGATGTGATCCTTGCGTTCGACGGCAAAGAAGTCGCTCGGTCAGGCGAACTTCCACCGTTGGTGGGCGCAACCAGACCCGGCACGCGGGTTTCTGTCAAGGTCTTCCGTGATGGCAGTGAAGTGGATGTTGCAGTCACCATTGGTGAGCTGGAGCGCGCCCCATCGTTGGCTTCGAACAAGCGAGCTGACGCGGCGGATGTCGCGGGCAATCCGCTGGGACTGGTGGCAGAGGACTTGACCGATGAACAACGTGAAGCCTTGCAGCTGCCGGCTGACGAAGGGGTCGTCATTACGCGCATCGTCGGTGCTGCTGGCCAACGCGCGGGCTTGCGGGCGGGCGACGTGGTGTTGATGGCGGCGCGGAAGCCGGTAGGTTCGGTGGAAGTTTTCAACTCGGCGCTGAAAGATATCAAGCCCGGGCAGCCGGTCATGTTGTTGGTGCGTCGCGGCGATGTGAGCCAGTTTGTGACGATCACGGCACCCGGGAAAGTGGGATAGCCGTCATACGCGGCCCTGCGCGCGTCTTTGCTATGGGATAATTCGGGGTTGTCTTGCCGGGAGTCGCGAGTCGCGACTCCCGTTTTTTTTGCGCCTTGGTCCTTTCCTACTCCATGCACCTGATTCGCAACTTTTCCATCATCGCCCACGTCGACCACGGCAAGTCGACCTTGGCAGATCGCATCATCCAAATCTGCGGTGGCTTGCAAGAGCGCGAGATGGAAGACCAAGTGCTTGATTCCAATCCGATCGAGCGTGAGCGCGGAATCACCATCAAGGCCCAATCGGTGTCATTGCCGTACGTCGCCGATGACGGCCTGACCTATCAACTGAATTTCATCGATACCCCCGGCCACGTCGATTTCAGCTACGAAGTGAGTCGCTCGCTGGCGGCCTGTGAAGGTGCGCTCTTGGTGGTCGATGCCGCGCAAGGGGTGGAAGCGCAGTCGGTGGCCAATTGCTACACCGCCGTCGAAATGGGCCTGGAAGTTGTTCCGGTGCTGAACAAGATCGACTTGCCGACAGCCGATTGCGAGAAGGTCAAGAAAGAGATCGAGGCGGTGATCGGCATCGACGCGGAGCACGCCATCGAGGTCAGCGCCAAGACCGGCCTCAACGTGCGTGGAGTTTTGGAGGCCATCGTCGCGCGCATTCCGCCGCCAACGCCGCGCGGTAGCGACCAACTGCAAGCGTTGATTATCGACTCGTGGTTCGACAACTATTTGGGCGTGGTCTCGCTGGTGCGAGTGATGCAAGGCGAGATCAAGACCGGCGACAAGATCAAGGTGATGACGACAGGTCGGGTGCACCAAGTCGATCAAGCCGGCATCTTCACGCCTAAACGCAAGGTCACCGGGCGCTTGGGGCCGGGTGATGTGGGCTGGGTAACGGCGTCAATCAAGGATGTGCATGGGGCGCCGGTGGGCGATACCTTGACCTTGGCCGCAAATCCCGCTGCCGAGCCCTTGCCGGGCTTCCAAGAAATGCAGCCGCGCGTGTTTGCTGGCTTGTTCCCGGTTGAGTCCGATGACTATCCCAACCTGCGCGAGGCGCTGGAAAAGCTAAAGCTGAACGACGCTGCCTTGCGCTTTGAGCCGGAATCCTCCGAAGCGATGGGCTTTGGTTTTCGCTGTGGGTTTCTCGGCATGCTGCACATGGAAATCGTGCAGGAGCGGCTGGAGCGCGAGTACGACCTCGATCTGGTCACCACCGCACCGACGGTCATTTACGAAATCCTGACCACCGACAACGAAATCATCGCGCTGGATAACCCGGCCAAGTTGCCGCCTAGTCCCAAGGTCCAAGAGATTCGCGAGCCGATCATCCTGGCCAACATTCTTACGCCGCCCGATTACGTCGGCAACATCATCAAACTCTGTGAAGACAAGCGTGGTTCGCAGGCCGGAATTCAATACCTGGGCAGCCAAGTGCAGATTTCCTACGAGCTGCCGATGGCCGAAGTGGTACTCGATTTTTTCGACAAATTGAAATCAGTTAGCCGTGGCTACGCATCGCTCGATTACCACTTTGTGCGCTTTGAGCCGGGCCCGTTCGTGCGGCTTGATCTGTTGATCAATGGCGATCGCGTGGATGCACTGTCGACGATCATCCACCGCGCGGCAGCGGACAGGCGCGGTCGTGATGTCTGCGAAAAGATGCGCGAGTTGATTCCACGACAGATGTTTGACGTCGCCATTCAGGCGGCGGTGGGCGCGCAGGTCATCTCCCGCTCCACGGTCAAGGCGCTGCGCAAGAACGTACTCGCCAAATGTTACGGCGGTGACGTGTCACGCAAACGCAAATTGCTCGAAAAGCAAAAAGCCGGCAAGAAGCGCATGAAGCAGGTGGGTCGCGTCGAGATTCCGCAGGAGGCATTTCTGGCGGTGTTGCAGGTCGACTCGAAATGAGCCCAGTCAGTCCTTTAGCACCGACGAGCCCATTTGCCGATTTGCTCAACCCCATTGATTCACTCAACCAGTCAGATGCAGGATTTTTGGCATGAGCGTCGATTTTGCAGCACTACTCGTTTCCCTGTCCGCCCTGACCGGTGGAATCTGGTTGATCGACTCATTGTTTTTCGCCAAGGGCCGGGCTGCAAAGGCAGCCGCCGGGTCAACGGTGGTGGCCGAGAACACTCGCCGTGAGCCGCTGATCGTCGAGTACGCGAAGTCGTTCTTTCCTGTGATCTTCATCGTCTTGATCATTCGCTCCTTCCTCGCCGAGCCATTTCGCATTCCTTCGAGCTCGATGATGCCGACACTGCTGACGGGTGACTTCATCCTCGTCAACAAATTCACCTATGGGCTCAAACTGCCCGTGCTCGACTACAAATTCATCGAGGTTGGCGAGCCCGGGCGCGGCGACGTGGTGGTGTTCCGCTTTCCCAAAGACCCCTCTCAGGACTACATCAAACGTGTCGTCGGATTGCCGGGTGACGTTGTCACCTACCGCGGCAAACGTCTGTTCGTGAATGGAGTTGAGGTAGTTGCAACCGCCGTCGGCCGCTATCTCGGTGTCGGTGCTGGCCGCGAGATGACCGGCGCCGAGCTGAAAACCGAGCAGCTTGGCGACATCGAACATCAGCTCCTGATCCGCCCCAACGCATTTTTTGGCGGCGCCGGCGAAGGTGAGTGGACCGTGCCGGCGGGTCACTATTTCGCGATGGGAGACAATCGTGACAATAGCGAAGACAGCCGCTTCTGGGGCTTCGTCCCGGAGCGCAACCTGGTCGGCCGTGCGTTCCTTATTTGGATGAATTGGGACGACGGCATAGATTTCGGCAGGCTCGGAACCGTCATACACTAACGTTCGACGCGCAGTCCGCGCGAAATCTGGCAAAAAGGGGGTTGTATGCGCAGCAAGCACGATCAACGTGGCATCACGCTGGTTGGATTCATGATGTTCTTGTCGCTGGCGGGGTTTTTTGTCTTTTTGGGCCTGAGGTTGTTCCCTGCATACAACGAATTTTATGCCGTCAAGAGCGACATGGAAGGGCTGAAGGCAACGCCCAACATTGCAACGTTCACTCCCAACAAAATCATTGATCTGCTTTACCGTCGGTTCGATATTTCGTACGTCGACACAGTCAAGCCCGAGCACATTTTCTTCGACAAAAAGAATGGCTACAACCTCACCGTCCGCTACGAGTATCGCAAGCCTTTGATGGGCAATCTCGACTACATCGCCAGGTTCGAGCACACCGTCAATCTTGCGAAATAGTGGCGTGGCCGAGGCTGCTTTTGGTCACTGCTTTGCCGATCCACAGTTGCTCGAGCGCGCGTTGACCCACCGCAGTGTCGGCGCGCGCAACAACGAGCGACTGGAGTTTCTTGGGGATGCGGTGTTGAATTGCCTCGCGGCCGACGTGCTCTACCAGCGGTGGCCGCGGGCTGACGAGGGCGATCTCACTCGAGGGCGCGCCGCCTTGGTGCGCGAGTCATCGCTGGCATCTGTTGCGCGCTCTCTCGGCTTGGGTGAGCGCATCGCGCTGGGACCCGGCGAGATGAAAAGTGGCGGTTATCGCCGGGACTCGATTTTGGCTGATGCCTTGGAAGCCGTTCTTGGTGCGATCTATCTGGACGCGGGTTTGTCGGTCTGTCGCGAGCGGGTGTTGGACTGGTTTGGCCCCGCCATCGATAGCTTGCAAGCGGGCCACGTCGACAAGGACGCCAAGACGCTGCTGCAAGAATGGTTGCAGGCGCGCCAGTTCAGCCTGCCTGAATATCTGTTGGTGGATGCGCGCGGTGAAGAGCACAGTCTTGTTTTTCGCGCCAGCTGCCGGGTTAGCGAGTTGAATCTTATTGGTGAAGGTGAGGGCGTTTCGCGGCGTCTCGCCGAGCAAGCCGCTGCCGCCAGCCTGTTGCGCGAGATCGAGGCCGAAACATGAGTAGCACCCCAGCAGCGGCAAAACGATGCGGAACCGTGGCGGTGATTGGCCGTCCGAACGTCGGTAAATCCACCTTGGTGAATGCGCTGGTGGGCTTTCGCGTCAGTATCGTTTCGCCACGACCGCAAACCACCCGCCACCGCATTCTCGGCATTGCCACCGTCGAGGGTGGCCAAATTGTGTATGCCGATACGCCTGGTCTGCATGCGGCAGGCAAGCGGGCGATGAATCGATACATGAATCGGGCGGCGACTGGCGCGATCGAAGGCGTCGATGTCGGCATGTTGGTGATCGAGGCAGGTCAATGGCGAGAGGATGACGAGCGCGCCTATGCCGCTTTGCGGGCTAGCGGCGTGGCCATGGTGCTGGTGTTGAACAAGGTCGACACGATCAAAGACAAGAGCAGCTTGCTGCCCTTCATTGCCAAGGTCAGCGAAGGGCGCGGGTTCGTCGAAATATTTCCGCTGTCGGCGCGCAAGGGTCAGGGCTTGGAAGATTTGCAGCGCGCCCTGTTGCGCCTGCTTCCAGAAGGCGAACCGCAGTATGCCGACGATGAAGTGACCGACCGCAGCGAACGATTTCTGGTGGCCGAACTCATCCGTGAACAATTGATGCGGCAACTCGGCGACGAGCTGCCTTACGTCAGCACGGTCGAAATCAGCGAGTTCAAGGAAGACGGTCGTTTGCTGCGGATCAGTGCGGTGGTCTGGGTCGAACGCGAAGGACAGAAAGCCATTGTGGTCGGGGCTGGCGGAGCGCAAATGCGGGCAATTGGCCAATCCGCGCGCTTGGCCATCGAAAAGATGCTGGATCGCAAAGTGTTTCTGGAGCTGTGGTGCAAGGTGCGCGACAGCTGGTCTGACGATGAAGCGCAACTGCGCCGTTTTGGTTACGAAGGCTGATCTCTCGCACTCGGTTGCGAATTGAGTCCGAGTCCAGCGTGCGCGCAGACGGTTTCCTGAGTAAACCAGCGGCGTGCGATCCTGGCCCAGACTTTTCATGAATTGCGCGCGTACTCGCTTGTCTCCTGAGCGCACAGGGAATTCTCTTCGCTCGGCCGCAGCGCCCGCGCAGTGAAAACAACATCGGACGCCATCGACGAAGCGCAGCCGGCCTGGATTCTGCACGCTCGTCCTTATCGCGAAACTAGCCTGCTGGTAGAGGCCTTCTGCTTGCAGTACGGGCGAGTGGGATTTATTGCGCGTGGTGTCCGCAGCCAACGCTCGCAACCATTGCGTGCGGCATTGCAACCTCTACAAGCCTTGCTGCTGACGCTGCGCGGGCGCGGTGAGTTGTTGCAGCTAGCCAGTGCTGAAACCCACGATGTGGCGGTTGCACTGCGTGGTCGGCCGTTGCTATCAGCATTCTACGTAAACGAATTACTGCTCGCCTTGCTGCCGAGACAGCAACCGCAGACCGCGCTCTTTTGGCGCTATGGCGTGTGCATCAATGCGCTTTCCGACGAGGCCAATCTGGGGTGGACGCTGAGGTGCTTCGAGCGCGACCTCATCGCTGCGCTGGGGTACGCGATGAAGTTGGATCGGGATGCCAACGGCAATCCGATCAACCACGACGCCAGCTATCGATTCGATCCCGAGCGCGGCGCGATTGCGGCTCGTCGCGACAGTCCTGAATCACTATCCGGGGAATCCTTGCTCGCCCTGGCGCAAGACGTGCTTCCCAGCGCAGCGCTGCAAGCCGAATTGCGCGCACTCATGCGACGGGTCATTCGTTGGCGGTTAGGCGGTCGCGAGTTGCGTTCGTGGCGAATACTCGCGGAGCTTCAATCGGTGTCTTCTGCCGACTGAATGACCCGGTCACAGGCGGCCAACAAGGTGTTGATGGTGACTGTATCAGGGGTCTGCCGCGCGGCCAGCACCGCACTGGCTTGCCTGGCCGCCAGACCCAGTTGCGCGGCACCACAGAATCCGCAGGCAGCGCGCAGGCGATGCAGTTCTGCCGCAGCAACTTCCGTATCGCCGGCGGCAAAGGCTAGTTCCAGCCGCCGCTTTTGAGCAGGCAGTTCGCCTAGCAGCAAGCCGCGAAGCGCGACCACCGTGGCGTGGATGCCGCCGGTCATCGCCAATGCGGCAGCCTCGTCCCACAGGTCGGCACTGGTTACGGCGAGCGCAGGTGAATTTGATCCCTGGGCGGTGGCCTCGACGACGGCCAGCAGGGCATCGGCAGCAATTGGCTTCATCAGCACATCGGCAAAACCGGCGGCAAGCATTGCGGCACGACGTTGCTGATCCATGTCGGCGCTCAACAGGATGGCTCGCGAGTCAGCGCTGGCCAGCGGTGCGGCGGGGTTGGCAGACCCAGCCCGTAGTGCGGCAAGCAGTTGATCGCCGGCCAGTCCGGGCACGTTGAGGTCCAACAGCAATACGTCATAGCGATGACGCTGCGCTCGCTCCAAAGCTTCAAGCCCATCACCCAATGCACAGACCTGGTGTCCGGCAGCGGCCAGCGTCTCACTCAGAAACATTCGGCTGACTGAATCATCCTCAAGCACGAGCAGCTTCATTGGCGCACCTCGATGGCGTCCACGATTATGCTGGAAGCATGCGTCGGCCATCACTCTCCAGCAAGCGGATCATGGGGTGTTTTTCCCTGATCCGCAGGGTTTCCAGCAGCGGGTGGTTGGGGGTCGTGTTGCTGCTGCCGCTGGTGGCCTCGGCCGAGCAGCTGAGCGTGCGCGCTGAGCGACTGAGTCGCGGGGACATCGAGGCAAAGGCAATTCGGCTCAGCCTGGACTGGCCGGTTGGTGCGACTCATGGTGAGCTTCAGCTGAGCGCAGGTCGGTTGCGCCTGATGGAATCTGGCCTGCAGTTCGACGAGCTGAGTTGGCGCTGCAATTTGCAGCGCGAAGCAGATGGCTGGTCTTGCGCAGGACCGATTGCAGCGAAGGGTCTGGCGTCGGGAAATCTGCAAATCGCTATCAACGCTGATGGCGTGCTGGGCGAGTTCTCGCATGGACAGGCCGATGTGAGTGTGGAAACTTCAACGGTTGCGGCAGAGTCATTGGTGATTGCCATCGGCGATCTGCCGGTGGATTGGTTGCAGTCACTGTTGGGGATGGCGTTGCCGCACGCACGTTTCACCAGCGGCACCCTTGATGCCCGTCTGGCATGGGCCAAGGATGCAACTGACTCAGGCTTGGTCGGAACGCTGTCTGTCGCTGATATGGGCCTCGATACCGAGGATGGACGCTGGGCGGCGGCGGCAATTCAGGCAAAAGGTACGCTGCGTGCGGCGCTGGCTGAGACCACTGACCTGTCACTTGCACTCACGCTCAGTGGAGGCGAAGTACTGGCTGGCCCGGCCTACATCCTGTTGCCGAGTACGCCCATTCAACTCGAAGTCACTGCTCAACAGAGTGCGGCCCGCAGTTGGAGCATCCCGAAATTCCATTGGGCCGATGGCAACGTGCTGGTGGTCGACGCCAGTGCAAACCTCGATCCTGATTCCGCCAATGGATTCGGCAGCTATTCCCTTACGGCCAACAGCGAGCAGTTGGACGTTGGCGTTGATCGCTACGCGCGCAGCTTGCTGGCAAGTCTCGGATTGCCAGACGCAACCGCTAGCGGTCGACTGGCGCTGGACCTTTCTGCAAGCCCGGGCGGTGAAGCGAACACCCACTTGCGCTTTGTGGATCTGGATTTTGCCAGCGGGGATGGCCGCCTGAAGTTCGGTGGATTGGCCGGTGCCGCACGTTTTGCCAGCGGCACCGCAACGCAGACAAGCCAGTTCGAATGGAGCAGCGCTGAATTGTTCGGAATTCCGCTGGGAGCCGCGGAGGTCCATCTGCAAAGCCTCGAGTCAACTCTCAAACTGGCCCAGCCTCTGCAAGTGAGCGTGTTCGCCGGCAGCCTGACGCTCAGCCATGCTCGATGGTCGCCACGCGATCAGCTGTCGCAGGTGGATGTGGGCTTGCAGTTGCAGGGGTTGGACATGGCAAAGCTGAGCGCGCAGTTTGGTTGGCCGGCATTCAGTGGCAGCCTCAGCGGACAAATTCCCAGTGCGAAGTACTCGCAAGGGCGGTTGGACTTTGCCGGTGGCCTGCAGGTTGATGTGTTCGATGGCCGCGTGAGCATCGACGCGCTTGCGCTTGAGCGCCCATTCGGCATCGCGCCGACCTTGAGCGCCAACGTTGTGTTGCGCGACCTCGACCTGCAACCGCTGACTGCCGCCTTCGGGTTCGGCGAAATCACTGGCCGTTTGGATGGCGACATCGCCAATTTGCGTTTGCTCGACTGGCAGCCGGCAGCGTTTGACGCACGCTTCGCCACAGTCGCGCGCAAGGGTGTCAGGCGGCGCATCAGCCAGCGCGCGGTTAACGATCTTTCGCGGGTGGGCGGTGGCCTGGTGGGTGGTCTGCAGAGTTCGGCATTGCGCGTGTTTGACAGCTTTGGCTACCGCCGGATAGGCATTGGCTGTCGGCTCGCCAACAATGTCTGCACCATGAGCGGCATCGACGCCGGCGGCGACAAGGCGGCGAGTTCAGCGGCGGCTGGCTACACTGTGGTTGAAGGGTCGGGACTTCCCCGTATCACCGTCAACGGATTTGCTCGCGAAGTGGATTGGCCAGTGCTGGTGGCGCGCTTGCAGGCGGTCAGCGCTGGCGAGGCGCTGCGCATTGAATGACTGATCCACACTTGTTTCCACCCACCTCGGAGTTGTTATGCGCCAGCGGATGATTGCCCTGCTCAGCCTTGGCCTGGTTCTATCGGCCTGCGTCACCATCAACGTGTATTTTCCGGCCGCCGAAGCCGAGCAAGCGGCACGTGAGTTTGTCGAAAAAGTGATCGGTGAGCCGGCCACCTCGACACCGCCTGCCGACGCGCCGCCGGCCAAACAACCGTCCTCGCCAGGCCTCGGCTTGTTGAGCTTTTTTATCGCCGATGCGCACGCACAGGAGGCGGATATTTCGATCCGTACACCGGCGATCATTGCAATTCAAGAACGCATGGCCGAGCGCTTCAAGAGCCAATTGGAGGCGGGCTTTGACAGTGGTGCAGTCGGCTTCGGCGGTGACGGATTGCTGGTACTCCGCGATGCAGGCAAAGTCGGGTTGCGCGAACGGGCGACCTTCAACCAGGCAATCGCAGACGACAACCGTGATCGCACCGCCGTCTATCGCGAAATTGCAGTGGCCAATGGGCAGCCACAATGGGAGGCGCAAATTCGCGAAACTTTCGCCCGCCAATGGATTGCCAGTGCCCGTGCAGGCTGGTGGTATCAAGATGCAGCCGCAACCTGGAAGCAGAAGTAAGTGGGCGGTAAAAGTAACGCTGGCGATTGAGCCTCAAGCCAATGAGCGGTTCCGCTTGGCAGTTCAGAGCTAGCCCAGCTTTTTCATGACTGAGACCGACGCAGCAGCTCCGCCGATTGCAAGCGAGCCGTTGCCGCTCATCGACGGCTATGCCATCGAGGGGAGGATTGGCCGTGGCGGCATGGCGACGGTCTATCTCGCACGCCAGTTGTCGCTGGATCGGCAAGTGGCCATCAAAGTGTTGGCTGCCGAAGCCATCGATAATCCAAGCCAGGGAGCGCGTTTCGAGCGCGAGGCGCGAACCATCGCGCGCCTCGAGCATCCGGGCATCGTCGGCATCCACGAAGTCGGTCGCCTGCACAACGGTCAGCTCTATTACGTGATGCCGCATCTGGCCGGCGGTGATCTCGCCAGCCGTGACCTGCGTAACGACCCGCAAGCGATCATCACTATCCTGCGGGTGCTGCTACAGGCGCTCGGCCATGCGCACGTGCACGGCGTTGTGCATCGCGATGTCAAACCGGAAAACGTGTTGTTTGATACTGGCGGCCGCCCTCGGCTTGCCGATTTCGGCATTGCGATCGGTCGCCGCCGATCCGCGCCACGGATCACCCGCGAAGGCATGGCGCTGGGATCCAGTGGCTACATGGCACCCGAGCAGGCGCGCGGCGAAGTCATGGACGGTCGTGCAGATCTCTACAGCGTGGGGGTGCTGGCCTATCAGATGCTCACTGGCCAACTGCCCTTCGATTCCGAAGACGAGTTGAGCCTCGCGCTGATGCATGCCCAGGACGAGCCCCCCCGACTGCCACCCGCACAGCGCGCTTGGCAAGGCTGGCTCGATCACGCATTGGCCAAGCGGCCCGAACAGCGTTTCGCGGACGCTGATGCGATGTTGGATGAATTGACCCGCGTCGAGCAGACGATCCAACCGCCAACGTCTGGCGGTTCAGCAGGTGGGCTCTCCAAGCTGGGTTGGGCTGCATGGTCTGGACTAGCCGCCGCACTGGTGCTCACAGGCGTTCTGGTATTCAACTATCTGCAGTCGGCGGCGCAAGCGGAGCTTGCCAGTCGCGAGGTCGCTGATGCGCAAGCCGCGCTATTGGCGACCGCCAATGCACAGCTGAGTGCAGGTGCCTTGGTCGCGCCGAGCGGCGCCAATGCCGCCGAAAGCTATCTCAAGATTCTGCGCCAGCAACCTGGCCGGGCGGATGCCATCAATGGCGTGCAACGCGTGTTTGAAGGCTTGGCGCAGCAGGTGAGCGGTGCGGTCGCGGCCAGCGACTGGGACAGCGTGCGCGAGCGCTTCCAGCAGGCCGAGTTGCTTGCGGAAGGTTTGGGAACGCTGGGTCAGTCCGGACGCCAAACCGTGTTGGATGCCGCGCAACGGGCGTTCGATGCAGAAGTTGCTCAAGCCGTCGCCACCGCTGACCTTGCGCGTGCTCAGCAAGCGCTGGCGCACTACGTGGATTACGGGCTCGATCCCGTCGCGGCCAACGCACTAGTGGTGCGTCTATCGACCGCCGCGACCGCCGTGCTGCGAACGCCGGATGCGATCCCTCGGCAGCCATTGCCGAAGGCGGCTGGATTGAACTCACGGCCGGTGAGCGTGGCGGAGTACCGGGCGTTTGTCGCCGCGACCGGCCGCGCGAGCAGTCGCTGCCGCGCCCGTTTGTCGCCCTTGCAATTGCTGGACAAGCGCAACTGGCGGGAGCCTGGGTTTGTCCAATCCGATGCCTCGCCGGTGGTGTGCATCAGTTTTGCTGATGCGCAGGCCTATGCGAGCTGGCGCAGCAAGCTCGACGGCCGCACGTGGCGCCTGCCCAGCCTTGCTGAGCGGAAGGCGACCACCCGTGTCAGTAGCATTGCCGAGTGGACCAACGACTGCGCCGATGGCCGCGGCTGCAAACGACGCATTGCGTTTGCTGGGTCCAAGGATGCAAACCAGGCAGGCGACGGCGAGCAGGCCCGCGAGGCGGATCGCGGCTTCGATGAGGTGGGATTTCGATTGCTGGGCGAGCGCTGATTCGCTGCGCCCACCACCCGTCCGGGTGACCCTCAGTGCCCCATTTTCACTTCGTGAAGCTTGCCGACATCGCCGCACCGTTCTGGCTTGAGATCCGAGCGCAAACTTGCTCCGTGTGCCTTGTCTGCCGCATCGGCGTCGAGTGCTTGCACATCGGGGTTGAACATGGCGTCTGCGCGCTTGTCGGCGAGCATGGCGCGTTCGGGCGAGAGTCGCGCTCGCGCTTCCGCAGCGGCGTTGCGAACCACATCCAGACCGACACCATATCGATCCATCAGATTGGCGAATTGCACAAAGCGCTCGTCGTCGCGAATACGGAACTGCGGCGGCAGCAGCACGTGCGCTCGATGGTCGCCGTATATCCGCGCCAACGCGATGATCGCACTGGCATCGCCAGCTCGCGCGGCTTCTTGCAGCCACGGCAAGGCCAAGCGGCGATACTCCGTCCAGCGCTCCAACTCGCTCAGGAAGTTGCGTCGGTCCAGCGCTGGTTGCAACACCAAGGCCATGCGCAAGGAAGGATCAAGCAACGCCGCCTGCCTCTGCCAGTCAAAGGCGCTGGCAAACTGTTCCTCGCTAAGTCCCTCGCACCCTTTACCAATGGATTCGCTGAACTGCTGCGCGCGTGCGATCTGGGTGATGGCTTGATCGGGGGATGACTGCCGGCGCGCCAAATCAGTTTCGGCGTCGTTGGCGAAGCTGCGGCTGAGATGGGCGGCACCGCAACGCGTCAGCTCGGCCGCCAATCGACACGCGGCATCCGCATCACCGCGCTTGCCGCGCTCGGCGAGTTCGTCAAACACGTCGGCCACCTTGCTGTGCAAGGGGGGCAGCGGTGGCCAGGAGGCTATCGCCGCCGCCGGCGTCGATTCGGCCTGCATCGGCTCCCAGTCCTGATCGGTATTGAGGTCGTCGACTTCCGCAAGCTGCTTGTCAACCTCCGGGTTGTCTTTCGATGGCCGCTCGATGGTCATCGCCGAATCGGGTTGCTGGAACTTCACGCCGCCAAGAAAGGCCAGCGCGATCACGATCAACATGCAGGCAGCAATGGCGGCGCGTTTGTGCAACATAGGTAAAAATCCACTCCGATTTAAGCGGCCAAAGAGTGCCCAGCGGCCGCACGTGTGACTGGGTGATTTTTTGGCTGGCTTATTGGCTGGCTTATTGGCTCATCTACGCCGTCCGCAACATGCCCAGCAAATCACGTGCGGCACGCAAGCGCTCCACCGCGCCTGGCATTGGCATACGCACTTTCAACTTGTCCTGACCATCCAAGGTGAACACTTTGGGCTGGCCTTGGATCAGCTTGATGATGGTCAGGGGTTCGACGAGTGGTTTGGGGGTGAAGGTGATGCGACCACCGGCTTCGCCAAGATCCAATTTGCGAATGCCGAGTGCAGTGGCGCGTTGTTTCAATTCGGCCACGGCGAACAGATGCTTGACCGGATCTGGCAGCAGCCCAAAGCGATCAATCATCTCCACTTGCAGCTCGCGCAGCGCATCGTCGGTAGTCGCGCTGGCGATGCGTTTGTAAAGGGTCAAGCGCGCGTGCACGTCGGGCAGATAGTCATCAGGAATCAACGCGGGAATGTGCAGTTCCACCTCAGCGCCATGGCGATCGGCACCATCGGTATCAGGCAGCTTGCCCTGTTTGATCGAGCGCACTGCGCGCTCCAACAGGTCGGTGTAGAGGCTGAAACCGACTTCGCAAATCTGTCCACTTTGTTCTTCGCCCAACAGCTCACCGGCACCGCGAATTTCCAGATCGTGAGTGGCCAAAGTGAAGCCCGCACCCAGCTCATCCAATGCAGCGATGGCTTCAAGCCGTTTGGCGGCATCGCCGCTCAGCGATTTTTTATCGGGCACCACCAGATACGCATAGGCGCGATGATGGCTGCGGCCGACGCGGCCGCGCAGCTGATGCAACTGCGCCAGGCCAAAGCGATCCGCGCGATGAATGATGATGGTGTTGGCGGTGGGAATGTCGATGCCCGACTCAATGATGGTGGTGCACAACAGGACATTGAAGCGCTGCCGATGGAAGTCGAGCATCACGCTTTCCAGCTCGCGTTCGGGCATTTGCCCATGCGCGATGCGGATGCGCGCCTCGGGCACCAGTTCGGCCAACTCGCGGCCCATGCGCTCGATGCTGTCGACCTCGTTGTGCAGGAAGTACACCTGCCCGCCGCGTGCCAGCTCGCGTTGAAAGGCTTCCCGCAGCTGCGCACCATCCCACTGACAGACAAACGTCTGCACGGCCAAACGATGCGCCGGCGGCGTGCCGATGATCGACAGTTCGCGCAGACCCGCCATCGCCATGTTCAGCGTGCGCGGAATCGGGGTAGCGGTGAGGGTGAGCAAATGGACTTCGGCGCGCAGCGCCTTCAATGCTTCTTTCTGACGCACGCCAAAGCGCTGCTCTTCGTCGACGACGACCAGCCCCAGGTCTTTGAACTTGGCGTCGCCTTGCAGCAGGCGATGGGTGCCGACCACCACATCAATGCGGCCATCGGCCATATGTGCCAGCACCGCTTTGACTTCTTTCGGCGATTTGAAGCGCGACAGCACTTCCACGCGAATCGGCCAATCGGCGAAGCGATCACGAAAATTGCGGTAGTGCTGTTCGGCGAGCAGGGTCGTCGGCACCAACACCGCGACTTGACGGCCGGTGGATGCGACCGCGAATGCGGCGCGCACCGCGACTTCGGTCTTGCCAAAGCCGACGTCGCCGCAAACCACCCGGTCCATCGGCATGCTTGAGCCAAGATCGAGCAGCACCGCATCGATGGCTGACAGCTGATCGGGTGTTTCTTCAAACGGAAATTGCGCCGCGAACTGCTCCACCATCGAGCGCTCAGGCTGCACCGCCAAGCCCGCACGGGCGTGCCGGCGCGCTTGAATCTCCAATAGTTCAGCGGCGACATCGCGAACCTTTTCGGCGGCCTTCTTTTTGGCTTTCTCCCATTGCTCGCCGCCGAGGGAATGCAGTGGCGCCAATTCTGGCGATGCACCGGCATAGCGGCTGACCAGTTGCAGCTGCGACACCGGCACATACAACTTGTCGCCCTTGGCATAACCGATACACAGAAACTCGGCCGGGCTGCCACCCACTTCCAGAAACTCCAAGCCGATATAGCGGCCGACGCCGTGATCCTCATGCACGATGGGCGCGCCCGGCACCAGTTCACTCAGGTCGCGAATGATGGCTTCGGGTTCGCGCCCTGCGCGCCGGCGACGCCGCGTTTGACTGGCGCGTTCCGGGAATAACTGGCGCTCGGTCAACACGCACAGCGGCGGCTCGGTGATCGCAAAGCCATCCTCAAGTGCCGCGACCGTGATCGCGTAACGCGAAGCATCTGCGGCCAAAAAAGCGCGCCAATTTGGCAACGTATCGGGGCGCAAATCGTGCCCCGCCAGCATATCGATCAATGCTTCCCGGCGACCCGGTGAGTCCGCCGCAATCAGCACCCGGCCCGGATAACTGTTGAGAAACCCGCGCAGCACGCTGCCGCTGGTTTCGCCCTTTTGCACCAAGGGCAAAGTCGGTGCGGGTTGATCGCCAAGCGACTGTGCCTGCGCGTGGCGGGCATGCGCGCTGCCGATCACCTCGATGCGCGCGCTCTGGTTAAAGCGCTCGCGCAATGTCTGCGGTGGCACGAACAGTTCTTCGGGCGACAGGATCGGTCGCTCGATGTCGTGACAGCGCTGCGCGTGGCGTTCGCTGGTTTGTGCCCAGAAGGTGTCGGCGGCATCCAACGCGCCATCGCCGAGCAGACACAGCGCGTCGCCTGCCAAGTAATCAAACAGCGTGGCTGTGCCGGGTTTGCCGTCGACCTCGAAAAACAGCGGCAGGTAGTATTCGATGCCGGCCGGCGCGCCGCCTTCTTTCAGGTCCTGATACAAGGTGCAGCGCCGCGGATCGATCGGGAAACGTTCGCGCAAAAGATTGCGCACCCGCTTGGTGCTGGCATCGTCGAGTGGAAACTCGCGGCCGGGCAACAGACGCACCGATTCGACCTTGTGTTGCGAGCGCTGGGTTTCTGGATCAAAGCTGCGAATGGATTCGACTTCTTCATCCAGCAACTCGATGCGATACGGCTCAACCGAGCCCATCGGGTAGATGTCGAGCAGGGCGCCGCGCACCGCGAAGTCGCCCGGATCCAACACTTGTGGGACGTTGCGATAGCCAGCGGCTTCCAGACGACTCTTTTCGCGGTCCAGATCCAGCGTTTGTCCCACTTCGACCATCAAGGCGTTACCACCCACGAAGCTGGGCGGGGCGACGCGTTGCATCAAGGTGGCGACCGGCACCACCAGCACGCCACGTTTGGTGGTGGGCAGCCGGTACAAGGTCGCGATGCGCTGCGAGACGATTTCTGGATGCGGACTGAAGGCATCAAACGGCAGGGTTTCCCAATCCGGGAAGTGCAGCACAGGCAGGTCATCGCCTGCGAACACGGCAAGTTCGGCTTCCAGGGTGTGCGCGCTGTGGGTGTCGCGAGTGACCGCCACCAACAGACCGCGGTGGGTCTGCGCAGCGCGGGCCACGGCGAGAGACAAGGCACTGGCGCTGTGCGGCGCTTGCCAGCCGCTGCGCTGTTGGCCGGCGCGCGGCAAAGGCGGATTCAACAATAAAGAGGGCGACACGCGGGGAGAGTGGGCCGATTGCAGGGGCGCGAAGTTTACCTTGCGCCCTGTGGATGCGGGATTGAGCGTAGAGAAATTCGAAGCCATCGCTGTGCTTTACGCAGCAAGGTCGCTCAGGGCCAAGTGGAGGGCGCCGCTTCCGCGGCGCTGCTTTTCACCCGCATTACGTCGCCAAAGCAGCCGCGCAGGAGCACGGCCCTCCAACAGCATTCGCCGCGCGCAATTGTCGCCCGAGCGCCTTTGCAGGGTGCCGCTCCCGCGGCGCTGCGTTTTGACGAGCAACACGAGCTAAAACCTCGCCCGCTCCCTTATGCTTACCGCAGACCGCCGGGGAGGCGGTGTCCTCGCTGGGAACCGCATGGCCAATATCGTCGACGGTCAAACGTTCGGCCCGTACACCATCGTCTCCAAGTTGGGGCGCGGCGGCATGGCCAGCGTGTATCGCGCCTATGAGGCCAAGCTTGATCGCACGGTTGCGCTCAAGGTGCTGCCCGAAGACCTGCTCGACCAGTCCGGATTTCTGGATCGCTTCGAGCGCGAGGCGCGGGTCATCGCCCATCTTGAGCATCCGCACATCGTGCCGGTGTATGCCAGCGGCATCGACGAAGGCCAGCCGTGGATGGCGCTGCGCTTGGTGCGCGGCGGCAATCTCGGCGAGCGCATGGAAGAAGGCTAAGGGCTGGATCGCGAGGCCGGCTTGCGGTATCTGGCGAACATCGCCGATGCGCTGGATTTTGCCCATGCCAAGGGCATCGTCCATCGCGATCTGAAGCCACAAAACATCCTGCTCGGCGACCGTGGCGAGTGCTACATCGCTGACTTTGGCATTGCCTCGCTGCTGTCGGGTGCCACCCGCCTTACCCAGACTGGTGCCGCGTTGGGCACGCCGCAGTACATGGCCCCCGAGCAGGCCAAGGGCGAAGCGGTCGGCCCGCCGGCGGATAGCTATGCGCTCGGCGTCATCGCCTACCACTGGTTGGCCGGCGAGCTGCCGTTTGACGCCGACACGCCCTACGCGGTGATGTTCAAACACGTCAGCGCGCCGCTGCCGATGGAACCGCTGCGCGGCCTGCCCGAGCGTGCGCAGGAAGTGCTGGTCCGTGTGTTGGCCAAGCAGCCGGCGGATCGCTGGGCGAGTGCGGGGGAGTTTGTGCGGGCGCTGTTTTCGGCGCTGGGCGAGCCGGTGCAGGAAGCGCCGGCCAAATCGCGGCGGCCGAATACGGTGCCGCCGCCGCGTGCAGCAACACCGCCACCACCCTCCCAACGTGCCCCCGAGCGCAAGCCGGCTGCAAACGCAGAGGCCGGTCCCAGCCGATCCATCGGCAGTCGACTCGCAACACTGGCCGCCGTGCTGGTTATCGGACTGGGCAGCTGGGGCGGCTATCGCTGGTGGCAAGCCAAGGGCGGGGCGGAACCCATGCCTGTAGCGGCAGCCGAGGCCGAGCGTTTGGCCGTAGCGCGCAAAGCAGCAGCAGGCACCAACGCCGGCTTCGAGGACGCGGGCAACGGCCGCTTGCGCGACAGTCAGACTGGGCTCACGTGGACCCAATCGGACAACGGCAGCGACATCGACTGGAACGGCGCCAACAGCTATTGCCAAGGCAAGGGCATGCGGTTACCCAGCATTGACGAGCTGGCGGCGATCTACAACCGGCCCGGCGGCGCTACGGTGGCGTGCAACATCACATCCGGACAGTACGCAGGAAGCTACACCTGCAAGACCTCGCCTTTGTTTCGCTTGACCTCCTATGTTTTCTGGAGCGGCACCATGGAGGGTTCCTCCCGGGCCTTCACCCTCAACCTCTACAATGGCTTCCGGACCTCGTACCCCCTCGGCCACGCCTTCTCCCACCGGGCGCTGTGTGTGGGCCGTTCCTGAGCATGGTGCTTGGACCTTTGGGGCTTTGGTGCTTTGGTGCTTTGCTCTACCTTCGCCTTCACCTTCGCTCTTATGGCTTTTGATCGAGCAGATGGCGTAAGTCCATGAATGTCGTGTTCGCCGCTGTTGATCCCGGCGGCCGCAGGCCGCCCGCACGATTTTTCTAGCGTATGGCCCGCTACGAACATTTGCCGATCTTCGTCGAAGCCTACAAGCTGGCCGCGCAAATGGAGGGCCGCGCTCCCGCGCGGCTGCTCTGGGGCTGAGCATTGAGATTAAGAGCGGCGCCGCAGGAGCGAAGCCCTCCAAGGCCGTCCAAGCAACCTTGGGCTCTCCCAGCAACCTTGGGCCGTTCAAGCAACCTTGGGCTCTCCAAGCAACCTTCTGCAACGTGTCGAACGTGGCGCTTGTTCTTGGAGGGCCGCGCTCCCGCGCGGCTGCTTCAACCAGTTCTCGAAATCAGCGCAAACCTAACCATTCGAGCGAATTGAGTTCACCCTGATATGGCCAGTCTTGCGGCCGCTCAACCAGTCCAGCCCGCACCGGGTTGTGGCGAACGTATTCCCACTTGTCGGAATACGACTCCTCGCTGCGCAGGTGTCGGTCCCAGTACTCGCGTTGCCAGAACTCGCCCCCCGATTCGCCGAGCGAGCGTGTCGCCATCGATCGCCAATAGGCCATCCAGCGGCCCAGTGGCAATGCTTCTGATTGCGGCGCACAAAACAGATGTATGTGGTCCGGCATCACCACGTAGCGCCCGACCCGCCACGCCGACGCGGCCTGCCAGACCTGGCGCAAGGCTTCATGAACCTGATCGCGATCAAGGCAACGACGACGCGCCTTGGTACAGCAGGTCACGAAAACGATCTGGCTGTCAGGGTCGACGTCTGGCAGCCAGTGAGTGGGGCGCTTGCGAAAGTGCGACGAGTTCATCGCTACACACTATGGCAGGCAGTCCCCCAATGGGGGGCTGCGCATAGCGGCGACTGCTCTTGCCGGTGAGCCATAAGATCAAGAGCGGCGTCGCAGGAGCGGCGCCCTCCAAGAGCCGGCCTGCCCATTGCCGCAAATATTGCCGCAAGAATCGCGCGATGCTCAGGAGGGCCGCGCTCGCGCCCGGCTGGTTCTCGGCGTGACCCCAGTGAAGAAGCGCGCAAGGTCGGCCGCGGCTTGGCTGCGGTGCCTGCGCATCAGTCGCTGTACTACACCGGCAATCGCACCAGCCTGCCGATCGGCAACTACAACAGTCAGTTCCTCGTCAACGTGTACTTGGACCCGCTTGATCAATTCGTCAAACACACCCTGCGCGAGCGCTTTTACCTCCACCACGTAGACGATCTGCTGTTTAGGAGCCGTTCTCCTGAGCGCTTGCGGGAATGCGAAGTGGCGGTCACTCAGTTCTTGGAAGCCGCTGCTGCGGCGCCAAGCTTCAATGACTCTCGATACAGCGAACAGCCGCCCCCCAGAACGTCTCCCGAACTGTGGGGCGTTCGGGCGCGGCTGCGTCGTCAGTGCAGCGCGACACCCTTGCGCAGGGCGAGTCTCACGCGAACCACGCCGCGATCATCCGGCTGATGCTCACGGCGAAAGCCCAAGGATGTCGCGAGCTTGAGCATGGTCGTGTTTTCTTCCAGCACGTCGCCGTAAAGCTCATCCAAGCGCTTGAGCTTGGCCCAGCGGATGATCTGCTTCATAAGTAGCCGGCCCAGCCCTTGGCCGCCCAGCAAGCGCGAGACCAGAATCGCAAATTCAGCGCGTCTGCCGTCCGGGGCGATCGAAGCCCGCACCACGGCGCCAATCAAGGCTTCTCCCGGTGGCAAGGGCTCAGACGCCACGATGGCGAAGTCGCGTTTGTGATCCAGATCCGCCAGCCGCTTTGCGAGCTCCGGCGTCAGCTCGCTCATGGGATGCATGAAGCGCATCCGCACTTCGTCTGCACTGAGCAGCTCGAAGCCGTGCCGCAAGGCGTCAGCATCCTCCGCCGCGATGGGACGCAGACGCAGCTGGCGGCCATCCGGCAAAACCAAGTCTTCGCACCAGCGTCCAATCGAACGCAACCGTTGAATGTTCGGCGGCATCGGATTGCGCCATTCGGACTGCGGAATTGAGAGATAGTCGAACACAGTCGGCAAGGTGTCAGTGCAAGTGGGAGCGCTTGCTCTAATCTGTTGGCTGCGGTTAACCAGAGTGACGGAGAGATGACGGAAGCGGTGGCGACTTTGCCCACGATGCGCTCGGCATCGGCCATCTGGATGCGAATCGGCTGCTTGAGTTTCGGCGGACCGGCCGGGCAGATCGCGCTGATGCATTCCGAGTTGGTTGAGCGTCGCCGCCTCGTCGACGAAGCCAGTTTTACGCATGGACTCAACTACTGCATGTTGCTGCCAGGGCCAGAGGCGATGCAGTTGGCCTGCTATCTGGGGTGGCGCATGCACGGCAATCTGGGCGGACTGATGGCAGGCGCGCTGTTTGTGCTGCCCGGCGCTGCGCTGATGTTGTTGCTGAGTTGGCTGTTCATCGCCCTCGGCACGCTGCCGGCCGCAGCAGGTGTGCTGTTGGGCTTGCAAGCGGCGGTACTTGGCATCGTCTTTAATGCCCTGCAACGGATCGGCCGCAAGATGCTGAAAACCCGATTCGCGCTGCTGTTGGCACTGGCGGCTTTGCTGGGATTGGCATGGTTACAGCTGCCGTTTCCTTTGCTGCTGTTGCTCGCCGCGTTCACAGGCGCGCTCGTCGCAAGGGTTAGACCTTCATGGCTTCCAGCGACGGGTCATGCGGTATCGCCGCCATCCTCGGTGAGTGGCAAACGTCGTCTCGCCGCCAGCGCAAGTTTGGCGCTGGCATTGGTGATCGCCTGGTGGCTGCCGCTGTTTGCGGTCGCTTGGCTGGTGGGCGCAGACAGCACGGCGTGGGCGATGGCTTTGTTTTTCAGCAAGGCGGCATTGGTGACATTTGGCGGTGCCTATGCCGTGCTGCCCTATGTTGCCCAGCAAGCCGTTGAAACCTACGCGTGGCTTGCGCCCGGACAAATGCTGGTCGGGCTGGGCTTGGCCGAATCAACGCCAGGGCCGCTCATCCTTGTCCTGCAGTTCGTTGGCTTTGTGGGCGGTTGGCAACATCCTGATCTGGCCAGCCCCTTGCTTTCAGCCCTGCTGTGCGCGGGGGTCGTCGTTTGGGCCACGTTCTTGCCGAGCTTCCTGTTTGTGTTGCCGGCTGCGCCGTGGATTGAACGGCTGCGCGAGCTGCCATTGCTGGCTGGCGCGCTGGCAGGGGTGGGTGCCGCGGTGGTTGGCGTGATTGCCAATCTGGCGATCTGGTTTGCGATCGCCCTGCTGCGCAGCGTCGATTTGGCGGATGCGATTGGCGTGCTGCTGATCGCCGCCGCCAGCTGGTTCGCCTTGCAAAAGGACCGCGTGCCGTTGCCGCTGGTGGTCGTATGCGCGGGCGTGCTGGGTGCGCTTGCCGCAGCGTTTGGATGGGGTCGCTAGCCGCGTTGCTGCAGCCGAGGATTGACGTTGATGGCGGAGCCTGGTTTGCGCCGAAAACTACAACCTGACCCCCACACCAATCGAATAATGTTTGCCTTCTTCGCGAAAATCTTTGGGCCACAGGTGCGGCTGCAAGGTATCCAGCATCGGCCAGATGTACGGTTCGTTGCGCAGCTCACCGCGGCGCGCACCGGTGATGCGGCCGGGAAAGGTCAGAAAGCGGCCGACGGCGTAATCCGCAGGATCAAGAAAGCCACTCACGATGAGGATGTAGCGGCCTTCGTCGGCGCGTTCGGGCTGCGGTTGCTGCTGCGCGTCCAAGGGAAAGCCAAGCATTTCCAATTCGGTGTAGCGAGCGCGATGCTTGATTTCCAGGATCATGCCGCCCCACAGCACCTCCCGATTCAAGTGACCTTCGGGGTTCTCGGCAATCTGCCAAACCGCTGGGCTGGCAGCAGTGCTGGCAACGAACGGTGCGGGGGTCACGCAGCCAGTCACACTCACGGCCAGCAATGCACTCAGCGCAAGCCATCGCATCATCGTTCTGCCTTCAGCCAATCCACATGGCAACTGCCACCCCCTTCGTCCAGGACTTTGCAGAGCAAGGGCAGCGCGGTGGCCAACTCGTCATTGAACTGCCACGGCGGATTGACCAGAATCATCCCGCTGCCATTCATCCGTAACGGCGAATCGTCAGGTCGCACCAGTAGCTCGGCGATCAATACCTGCTTGGCGGGCAGATCGGTGGCACGGCGGTAAAACGGCTGCAAGGCGCGCCGACGCTTGATCGGATACCACAGGGCAAACATACCCGTCGGCCAACGCTCAAGTGCGCTGCGCAAGGCCGGCATGATGGTGTCGAACTCGGCCAGTTGCGCCTCGTATGGCGGGTCGATCAGCACCAGCCCGCGTTTTTCTTTCGGCGGCAACAGCGCATTCAAGGCCGCATAGCCATCGCGTTCGTGCACACCGACGCGGCTGTCGTCGCGCAGCAAACTCTTCAATACGTTGGCTTCCTCGGGCTGCAACTCGCAGCAGGCCAAGCGATCCTGTTCACGTAACGCGCCTGCCAACAGCAGCGGTGAGCCCGGATAAGTATCGACCGTCTGCCCACTGTTGCGCCCGCGCACGGCGGCCAAGTAGTGCGAGATCAGGGGGTTGCCGCGGAGCCCGGCCTTCAGCAACTTGCGGATGCCGGCCTCAGCTTCCTGGGTTTTTTTGGACGCGGCCGAATCCAGTGCATAGCTGCCACGCCCGGCATGAGTATCCAGAGCAAAAAACGCACTCTCTTTGCGCTTGAGCGCGGCCATCAGCCCGAGCAGCACAACGTGCTTGAAAACATCGGCGTGGTTGCCGGCGTGGAAGGCGTGGCGGTAATTCACAGCGATTGACGACCTGCAGGCGGGCAGGGCGACGCCAACACGTCAGCCCAAGGCCCGGTAGAATAGGGCTTTCTGGTCATCTCCAAATCTAGCAGCCTGTCGGACTCAGGTCGGCCGGGCTGCAAATCCGTCTGCGTGGTCCATATTTCCGCCAATTTTTGACCCATAGCGCCGCTATGGGCCTGCAAATCGTCGAAAATCTGTCCTCACGCAGCCAAATTTTCGCCTCGACCACCTAAGTCCGACAGGCTGCTATGACCCCGCTTATTTTTGTTACCGGCGGCGTGGTGTCCTCGCTTGGCAAGGGCATCGCCGCTGCTTCACTCGCATCCATTCTCGAAGCCCGCGGACTGCGGGTGACGATGATGAAGCTCGATCCTTACATCAATGTCGACCCCGGCACGATGAGCCCGTTCCAGCACGGTGAGGTCTACGTCACCGACGATGGCGCCGAAACCGATCTTGATCTGGGTCATTACGAACGCTTCGTGCGCGTACATCTGACCCGCAAGCACTCGGTCACCACCGGCCGCATTTATGAGAACGTAATCCGGCGGGAACGTCGTGGCGATTACCTTGGCGCCACCGTGCAGGTCATCCCGCACATTACCGATGAAATCAAGCGTTGCGTTGAAGCGGCGACCGAAGGCTTCGATGTCGGTCTGGTGGAAATCGGTGGCACGGTGGGCGATATCGAGTCGCTGCCGTTTCTCGAAGCCATTCGGCAGATTCGCAGCGAACGCGGGCCGGAATTCGCGATCTTTCTGCATTTGACCCTGGTGCCTTGGATTGCCGCGGCAGGTGAACTGAAAACCAAGCCGACCCAGCACTCGGTGAAGGAAATGCGCTCGATCGGCATTCAACCGGACATCCTGCTGTGCCGCAGCGAGCAGCCCTTGCCGGAGTCCGAGCGCCGCAAGATCGCGCTGTTCACCAACGTGCCCGAGCGCGCCGTGATGTCGGCGGTCGATCTCGACAATATTTACAAGATTCCGCTGTGGCTGCATCAGCAAGGGCTGGATCAATTGGTGGTGGAGAAATTGCGTTTGCCAGTGACCGGCGACGCCGATCTTGCTGATTGGCGCGATGTGGTCGACGCCATGGAGCACCCGATTGACGCAGTGACGATCGCGGTGGTCGGCAAATATGTCGATCACGCCGATGCCTATAAGTCACTGGCCGAAGCGCTCAAGCACGGTGGCTTGCGGCAACGTACGCGGGTCACTCTGAAGTGGCTCGAGTCTGAGCAGGTCGAGAACGAAGGCATGCAGGTGTTGGCTGGCGTCGACGCCATTCTGGTGCCGGGCGGCTTCGGTGATCGCGGCTTCGAGGGCAAGGTGCAGACCGCACGTTATGCCCGTGAGCAGCGCATTCCCTACTTCGGAATCTGCTATGGCATGCAAGCGGCGGTGGTCGAGTTTGCCCGCAATGTGGCGGGACTGGATGGCGCCAACAGCACGGAGAATGAGCGCGACGCAATCCATCCGGTGATCGGACTGATCACTGAATGGCGCACGTCGGCGGGCGATCTTGAGAGGCGAGGTGAGGCCTCCGATCTGGGCGGGACCATGCGCCTCGGTTTGCAGGAATGCCGACTCAAGCCCGGCACGCTGGCGCGCCGCCTGTATGGTCGCGACGTGGTCTCTGAGCGCCACCGGCATCGTTATGAATTCAACAATCGCTATCGCTCGCAACTGGAAGATGCCGGTCTGGTGATCTCGGCAAAATCCATGGACGACCTGCTGGTTGAAATGATCGAGTTGCCGCAAAGCATGCATCCCTGGTTCCTCGCCTGTCAGGCGCATCCTGAGTTTCTGTCTACGCCCCGCGATGGACACCCGCTGTTTATTGGCTTCGTGCGCGCCGCGCGCGATCACAAGGCGGGTGGGCGGTTGTTGAAGGAGGCAAGTGCGTGATCAATGCTCCTCATTCAGTTGTTTTTTGTGGGAGCGGCGGAAGCCGCGAAGCTTCTCCGGCCAGCCTCGAAGCAATCGCGGCTGCCGCCGCTCCCACAGTGAGTACTCCCACAGTGAGTTTTAACCCATGAACCTGTGTGGCTTCACGGTAGGCTTGGACCAGCCGTTCTTTCTGATCGCGGGGCCCTGCGTCATCGAGTCCGAACAGCTGCAGTTGGACACCGCCGGCACGCTGAAAGAAATCACTTCGAGGCTGGGCATTCCCTTCATTTTCAAGTCGAGTTTCGACAAAGCCAATCGCACCTCGGGCAGCAGTTTTCGCGGCCCCGGCATGGAAGCCGGGCTGCGCATTCTCGATACCGTCAAGCGCCAGATCGGTGTGCCCGTGCTCACCGATGTGCACGAATACACGCCGATGGATGAAGTGGCATCCGTCGTCGACGTGCTGCAAACGCCTGCGTTCTTATGTCGGCAAACCGACTTCATCCAAAAGGTGGCGGCGGCTGGCAAGCCGGTCAACATCAAGAAAGGCCAATTCCTGAGCCCATGGGAAATGAAGCACGTCGCGAGCAAGGCGTTGGCGACCGGCAATGAGCAGATCATGGTCTGCGAACGCGGGGTCAGCTTCGGCTACAACAATCTGGTGTCGGACATGCGCTCACTCAGCGTGATGCGCGACACCGGTTGTCCGGTGGTTTTCGACGCCACTCACTCGGTGCAACTGCCCGGTGGCGCGGATGGCAAGTCGGGCGGACAGCGGGAATTTGTGCCGGTGCTGGCACGCGCTGCGGTGGCCGTCGGCATCGCCGGGCTGTTCATGGAAACGCATCCGAATCCCGAGCAAGCGCTATCCGATGGCCCCAATGCGTGGCCGTTGGGGAAAATGGCCGCGCTATTGGAGACTCTGCTGGCACTGGATCAAGTCAGCAAGCACCACGGATTTCTTGAGGCCTCGTGATCGGTCTGATCCTTTACAACCAGCCATTACAACGATCCGTTTCAACGAGCCAGCGTAACCAGTTCAAAACCGACGTCGCATCCCATCCAACCCTGCACTGACGACCCTGACCAACGCCATGTCCAACCGCATTTCACGCATCCACGCCCGCGAGATCCTTGATAGCCGCGGCAATCCCACACTCGAAGCGGAAGTCACCTTGGAAAGCGGCCACATGGGTCGCGCCGCGGTTCCATCGGGCGCTTCCACCGGCAGTCGCGAAGCGGTCGAGCTGCGCGATGGCGACAAGACCCGCTACTTGGGCAAGGGCGTGCGCAATGCGGTGGCCAACGTCAACGGCGTCATTGCGAGCGCTTTGAACGGTTTTGATGCGCTTGATCAAACGGGCCTTGATGCGCGTTTGATTGCAACCGATGGCACCGAGAACAAATCCAAGCTCGGCGCCAATGCATTGTTGGGCGTCTCGCTGGCCAATGCGCACGCGGTGGCGGCAAGCAAAGGGCAGCCGCTGTGGGCGCATTTGGCGCAAGGCCGTGAGGTTGCGTTGCCGATTCCCATGATGAACATCATCAACGGCGGCGCGCATGCGGATAACAACGTCGACATGCAGGAATTCATGGTCCTGCCGGTGGGCTGCGCTTCGTTCTCCGAAGCTTTGCGCGCTGGCACCGAGATTTTCCATGCGTTGAAGTCGGTGTTGAAATCGCAAGGCATGTCGACTGCGGTCGGCGATGAAGGCGGCTTTGCTCCGGATTTGAAATCCAACGAAGAAGCTATCGAGATCATTCTTGAGGCCATTCATCGCGCCGGCTATCGCGCCGGCGAGGAGATCATGTTGGGGTTGGATGTGGCGAGCTCGGAGTTCTACGAGAACGGCAAGTACGCACTGGTTGGTGAAGGCAAGCGCTTGTCGTCCGAGCAGTTTGTCGAATTCTTGGCTGACTGGTCGCGCCGCTATCCGATCATCAGCATTGAAGACGGCATGGCCGAAAACGATTGGGACGGCTGGAAGTTGCTCAGTGACGCGCTCAACAGCAAAGTGCAGCTCGTCGGCGATGACCTGTTTGTGACCAATCCGAAAATCTTTCGGCAAGGCATCGAGCGCGGCATAGCCAACGCCATTCTGATCAAGGTCAACCAGATCGGTACCCTGAGCGAGACCTTGGAAGCCATCGCCATGGCCGATGCTGCCGGTTATGCCGCCGTAGTTTCCCATCGTTCCGGTGAAACCGAAGACACCACGATTGCCGATATCGCTGTCGCCACGACGGCGACACAGATCAAGACCGGCTCGCTGTGCCGCTCCGATCGCGTCGCCAAATACAATCAGCTGTTGCGCATCGAAGAGGCACTCGGTAGCCGCGCGCGCTATGCCGGTCGCGCTGCATTTGTGTCCTTGCCTGGTCGTTGAGTGGCGCTGCGCTGCCGCGCCCGCTTGCAAAGAACAAGCGCAAATGAATACCCGAATTGACCGAACCGAATCGAACGAACCGCCGTGCTGCGTTTGCTCACTCTAGTATTGATCGCTGCGCTGATCGCCCTACAGGTGAAGCTGTGGGCGGGTGATGGTGGCCGTGCGGAAGTCGATACGCTGAAAGCTTCGGTGGCGCAGCAGGAAGCGGAGAATGCGATCTTGCGGCAGCGCAATGCGGCGCTTGCCGCGGAGGTTGAAGACTTGAAATCAGGCACAGCAGCGGTCGAAGAACGTGCGCGCGACGAGCTGGGGATGATTCGTCCGGGCGAAACCTATTACCGCATCATCGAAACTGCGGCACCAAAGCCAGAGCCGCAGCCATGACTTGGGTCGTGGTGCCGGCCGCCGGTCGCGGCGAGCGATTTGGCGCAGACCTGCCCAAGCAGTATTTGCCGATACTGGGCCGGCCATTGTTGACTCACACTTTGGAGCGCCTAGCCCGCCATCCTGGTGTCAGCGGCTTGTTGGTGGTGCACGCGTTAAACGATCCGCACTATCCCGGCTGGCGCGAATTGCACGGCAAACCGGTGTTGGCTTGCGTCGGTGGTGCGACCCGAGCCGATTCGGTGTTGGCCGGACTGGAAGCGTTGCCGAGCAAAGTGAGCGGCAAGGATTGGGTGCTGGTGCACGACGCCGCGCGGCCGTGTCTGCGCCAGGATGATCTGACACGCTTGCTCGCGCACGGCTGCGCGCACGCGGTGGGTGCGGTGCTTGCGGCACCCGTGCACGACACCCTCAAACGCAGCAACGACCTGGGCGAAATCGTGCGAACCGAGCCGCGCACGCAATTGTGGCGCGCGTTGACTCCGCAGTTGTTTCGGCGGGCGACCCTGACCCGCGCCATGCAGGCCGCGATTGCGGCAGGCGCCAGCATCACCGACGAATCGATGGCCATCGAGCGCCTTGGCCTGTCGCCGATGGTGGTCGAGGGTGCCGATGACAACATCAAGTTGACCACCCCGGCAGACGCCGCCGTAATCGAGTTTGTGCTCGGCCGGATGGGGAGAGAGGCTTGAGCTGCAAGGCCACAAGGCCTCGCGCATGATCCGCATCGGCACTGGCTATGACGTGCACGCGTTTGGTGCGGGCGATCACGTGATGCTGGGAGGCGTGCGCATTCCACACGGCGCAGGATTGATCGCGCATTCCGATGGCGACGTGTTGATTCATGCGCTTTGTGATGCTTTGCTCGGTGCCTTGGCTTTGGGCGATATCGGCAAGCATTTCTCGCCCACCGACCCGCAGTGGCGCAATGCTGATAGCCGCATGCTGTTGCGCACGGTACAAGCCATGCTGCATGAACGCGGCTGGATCGTCGGCAACGTCGATGCCGTCGTGATTTGCGAGCGACCGCGTCTGGCTGCGCACATCGACGGCATGCGGCAGGTGCTGGCGGAAGATCTGCGAGTGGATGTCGACGCGGTTAGCGTCAAAGCGACCACCACCGAAAAGCTCGGGTTTACAGGTCGCGAGGAAGGCATCGCCGCACAGGCAGTGGCGCTTTTGTGCAAGCGCGACCTGCACGGATGACCGCTACACCGGGACTGCCACGCCCGTTCGGAGAATCCGTGCTGCGCGCACGCATGCGCTCAGATCCTGAAGACTTTGTGGTCGAGGAGCGCTTGGGATTTGCGCCCGATGGCGCTGGCGAGCATTTGTTCCTGCGCGTGCGTAAACGTGGCGCCAACACCGCCTTTGTCGCGCGTGAACTCGGTCGCTGGGCAAGCGTCGACGAGCGCGGCATCGGCTATGCCGGCATGAAAGATCGCCACGCAGTCACCACGCAGACGTTTTCCCTGCATTTGCCCGGTCGTGAAGCTCCGCCGACGATGCCGCAGCATCCTGAGTTCAGCGTCATTGAGGCATCGCGGCACAGCCGCAAGCTGCCGCGAGGAGCGCTGTCCGGCAATCGCTTCGAGTTGATTTTGCGTGACGTTGAAGGCGAGCGGGCGGCCCTCGAAACCCGTCTCGGGCAAGTCGCCGAAGCTGGATTTGCCAATTATTTTGGCGAGCAGCGATTTGGTCATGGCGGTGGCAATCTGGCCGCCGCGCAACGTATGTTTGACGGCCAACGGGTCAAGCGCGAGCAGCGCGGCATTCTGCTCTCGGCCGCCCGCTCGGCGCTGTTCAACGCGGTGCTGGCGGCGCGTGTCGGCAATGCCACCTGGCAGTCGGGCATGGACGGCGAGGTGTGGATGCTCGACGGCAGCCACAGCGTGTTCGGCCCGCAAGTGGCAGATGAGGTGGTGAAAGCACGTGCGCAAACGGGCGATATTCATGCCACCGGGCCGATGTGGGGCGCAGGCGAGTTGCGCAGCGCCGGCGCGTTGCGTTTGCTGGAAGAAGCCACCGTGCTGCCACATGCGTCGATATGCAAAGGCTTGGCCGATGCGGGGCTGCGCCAAGAGCGCCGCGCGCTGCGCGTGCGCGCCACCGAGTTTGACTTTCAATGGGTGTCGGCAGATGTTCTGAAGCTCAGTTTCTTTCTGCCTGCCGGCGCCTATGCCACTTCGCTCCTGTTTGCGTTGGGCGATGTGCGAGAGGCTGAACGCTCGATCACAAGCGCATAGATTCGTTCACTCCGGGCATCGTACCTTCCGGCGCTTTCACACGTGCCACACTTTTGGAAGCTATTGGCGGCAGCAGAGCGCATCGAACAAGCCCTCGGGTCTCGCAAAAGCGGCCGCGCAGGAGCACGGCTCTCCAAAGTACCAGCCTCAGCGCCCTGCGGCGGGCGCTGCCCCTGCGGCGCTGCCTTTTCACCCTTCAACACAATCGCCCAAGCGTGGCTTGAGAGCGACCAACGGGTGATCCATGGATCGCGCACAGGCGTAAGCTGAATTCCGGTGTTCGGGTTCACAGGTGCTTGAGCGAGTCGAGACCGCTGCCCGGGCACCGTCTCTGCCACTTGAGTCGGGAGCCACGTATGCGCACCTTTCTCGTTTTTTTTGTCCTCGTTTTGATCGCCGCCAGCAGCGGTTGCGCCAGCCAATCCGGTAGTTCCGGCTATCGTGAAGCTCGGCATTCCGACCCTCGAGGCGCGCTGCGCCAAGACCATGACTACATCGCTTCCGTGGAGCGCGCCGCTGCTCGTCGTGGCGTCAGCGTGGAGTGGGTGCATCCCCCATATGTCAGGGAGCGCGCAGGTTCGGCGACGCCTGCTCGCCAGACTGACGGCGGCTGAGCAACACCAACACCGCGCCGCCGCCACCCATGGCGGTCGGCGCAGAGCTGTAAGCGAGCACGTCGGCACGCCGGCGGAGGATGGTTTCGACCAGATTCTTCAAGACCGGCGTGCCCGCCTTGGAGTGCAGCCCTTTGCCGTGAATCACGCGCACGCAGAGATGATGGCGCTCGCGGCACTCCAGCAGAAACGAGCGCAGCAACACGTCTGCGCTGGCGACACTTTGATGGTGCAGATCGATTTCGTCCTGCACAGAAAACTGGCCACGGCGCAACTTGCGCCAGATGCGCTCGCTGATGCCGTCGCGCCGATAGGCCAATGCTTCGTTCGCGCGTGAGTCGATCAATGCAAAGGGTTGTTGGCGCGAGCTTTGCAGCGCCTCGGCTTCATCGCGCTCCCGCATGCGCGCGCGCGGCACGGGCCGCGGTGGCACCGGCGCTGGGGCCGGAGCGACGATTTCCCGGATGGGCCCGATCGCTTCGCGAAACAGGGCTGCATCGAGTTCGCTGATGGGTTCAAGACGGCGGCGCATTCGCCAAAGTCTAATTGCCTTGAGTGGTGCGTGAGGTGAGCGTCGGTGCATGCACGCGCTCGTGGCAAAATAGCGGCTTGCGCATCGAGCGCGCTTGGACATCTACATCGCATGCGAGTTTTGGTCAGCAATGACGATGGCGTCGACGCGCCGGGGATTCGCGTCCTCGCTGCCGGTCTGCGCGCGGCGGGTCACGATGTCACCGTAGTGGCCCCGGATCGTGACCGCTCGGGTGCCAGCAATTCGCTGACGCTCGATCAGCCGATCCGCATCAAGCCCGCAGGCGATGCGGTATGGAGCGTCGCTGGCACACCGACCGATTGCGTGCATCTGGCCCTGACCGGTTTGCTTGATGTCGAGCCCGACATCGTCGTCTCCGGCATCAACAACTTCGCCAACATGGGCGATGACGTGATCTATTCGGGCACGGTGGCCGCCGCGATGGAAGGCCGTTTTCTGGGCTTGCCGGCGGTCGCGATGTCGTTGTCGACCGGCGATCACGCTGGCCGCCATTTTGAGAGCGCGGCCCGTGCCGCGGTTGAAATCATCGCCCGCCTGCTGGTCGACCCGCTGCCGGCCAACACCATTCTCAATGTCAACGTGCCCGACCTCGCATGGACAGACATTCGCGGTTTTGAAGTGACGCGGCTGGGCAATCGCCATCGCTCCGAGCCTTGCGTGCCGCAACAGGATCCGCGCGGGCGCACGGTGTATTGGATTGGCCCTGCGGGCGCCGAGCAGGATGCCGGTCCCGGCACCGACTTCCATGCCGTGCGCATGGGCTACATCTCGATCACGCCTATCCATGTTGACCTGACGCGTTATCAGGCGCTTGAGAAAGTGTCGGGTTGGGTGGAAGGCTTGAGCGCTTGCCTGGCGGCGCGCAAATGACACCTTCGGCTCAACTCGGAGCAGGCGCACGTGGGCTGGGCATGACCTCGCAGCGCGCGCGTGATCGCTTGGTCTCCAGCTTGCGCGAGACGCGCACGATCAATGGCACGCCGCGCGAGCCGATTTGCAACGTGCGGGTGCTGGAAGTTATGCGCACGGTGCCGCGGCATTTGTTTATCGACGAGGCCCTGAGCAGTCGCGCTTATGAAGACGGCGCGTTGCCGATTGGTCGTGGTCAGACCATTTCGCAACCGTGGGTGGTGGCGCGCATGACGGAGGCGCTGTTTGAGCACGGCAGCCCGCGCAAGGTGCTCGAACTCGGTACGGGGTCGGGCTATCAGGCTGCCGTGTTGGCCGCGCTGGTTGAAACGGTTTACACGGTCGAGCGCATTGATGAGTTGCTGCGGGCAGCGCGGCGGCGCTTCCGCCAACTCGGCATCGGCAATGTGCGTTGTCGTTTTGATGATGGCCGCTTGGGCTGGGCAGATGTCGCGCCGTTCGACGCCATCATCGTTACTGCGGGCACCGAAGCGCTGGAACCCGCCCTATTGGATCAATTGGCCGAGGGCGGCAGTTTGATCGCTCCGATTGGCGGCGCCACTGACCAGCAATTGATTCGAATTCGGCGAACGCCGGAAGGCTTGATTCGCGACTCCTTGGGCTCGGTAATGTTTGTGCCCTTGTTGGCGGGAACGCTGTGAAGCGCCTGCGTGGCGTATTACGCTGGACCGCAACGGTAAGTCTGCTGGCCGTGGCGCTGTCCGCCTGCGCGCCGACGACCAAGGTGCGCAAAGCTCCGCTTGAAGACAGCGCGCCGCGACCATCGAGCTTAAGTGCTCGTCCTGCGCCTGCGCCGCCTCAATCGGGAGAGTACGTGGTGGGGCGGGGCGACACGCTGTATGGCATCGCCTTCCGACATGGGCTGGACTATCGCGAAGTGGCGCGTCGCAATCAGATCGCGCCGCCATACACCATCTATCCGGGCCAGACTTTGCGTCTGGGTGAGCACAGCGCCGCCGCATCGGGCCCCAGCAGACGACGACCACCGGGATCGAACAATCGCAGCAGCGGCAGCGGTCTGATCGCGCAAACCGCGACAACATCCGGCAACAATGCGACCACCTCACGTCCTGCCGGCACAGCACCGCCGCTGACCGCTGCCAACGCGGTGCCAGCGGTTGTCGCGAATAACGGCGCTGCGGTTGCCACGGCGCAATCGCCGACATCGTCTACTACGCCCGCCAACGTCAATCCGCCATCTGCGGCGCTTCCGACTGGCCCGGTGCGTTGGCAATGGCCGGCCAGTGGGCAAACGGTGGTGACCTTTCTCGCCGGCGATCCCACTCGGCAAGGGATTGGCATTGCCGGCAGCAACGGTCAATCGGTGCAGGCGGCGGGTGATGGTGTCGTCGTCTATTCAGGTGCTGGGCTGATCGGCTACGGCGAGCTGGTCATCATTAAACATTCGGATGAGTGGCTGTCTGCCTATGGCCACAATCGCAAGCGTCTGGTTAACGAAGGCCAAGCGGTGCGAGTCGGCGAGCAAATCGCGGAAATGGGCCGCAGTGGTGCCAGTCGCGACATGCTCCATTTCGAAATTCGCCGCAAAGGCAAACCGGTCGATCCGCTCGGCCTGCTGCCGCGGCGGTGAGTCTGCGATTGCAATGGCTGGGTCCACGCGACCATGTGTGGCATCCCGCCTGGTTGACCGCGGTGCACGCAGTGTTCAAACGCGTCGATTTTTCTCGCTGGGTCGAATGGGGCGAGTGGACCGATGACTACCAGGTCGCCTGCCTGTTTGACGGCGAACAGGTGGTCGCCGGCGCAGCGCTGACGCGCATGTCCTTGTTGATCGATGGCGTGGCGACCCCTGCCATCCAGCTCGGTGCGGTGTTTTGCCTGCCCTCGCATCGCGATCAGGGCTTGGGCCGCCAAGTACTGCAAGCCGCCTTGGATCGCTGCGGTAATGCGCCGGTGATGTTGTTTGGCAATCCCAATGTGCGCGATTTCTACCCGCGTTTTGGCTTTAGCGCTTTCGAGCAACACTGGTTTTCCGCCGATTTTGCATGCGAGCCGGAGGGCGCGGCGGCATTAAGGCTTGATCCAAGCGATCCTGCGGTGCGAGCCCGAATCCACCAGCTCGCTGCCAGCGGCATCAGCGAAAGCCAGCGATTTGCTGCCCGCGACCACGGCCGCATCATCAGCTGGTACTACGCCAACGGCTTTGCGCGGCCGTTGCGCGAGCTTGCCGACGACCTGCTGATCGTCGCCGGAATCGAGGACGACAGCCTGCATATCGATGCCGTGTTGTCGGCTCACCCGGTCGACCTCGGCGAGTGTTTGCCGCGACTGATTGATCGCCCAATCCGCCGTGTTCGCTTCGGCTTTACGCCTGATCTGTGTTGGCCTTGGCCCTGCGATTCGCAGCTTGACTCCGAGGCGGATTTGTATGTGCGCGGCTTCGAGCGTTTGCCGTCGGAGCCGAGTCGGTTTGGGTTGCTGGCGCGGACGTGAGCCCGTGCATGTTCGCTTTGGCCATACAGCGAAGATCATTCATCCGTGTGCTCGCGCGAAGCCAAGCAACCGGCAGGGTTGCTCAATATCAATCCGGCAATTTTTCGAGCAGAGAAAAACCGCAGGTACCGCACGAACCGCACGAACCGAATGAATCGCACGAATCACGCGATCCGCCTCTACTGAATTCGGGCCTCGTTGAGGAGCCGCCCATGCACACCTTTACTGCTAGCGAAGCCAAGACTCGCTTCGGAGAATTTCTTGACCGTGTCCAACGCGAGCCGGTGCGAGTCATGCGCCACGACCGCGTGGTGGGAATCATGGTGAGTGCTGAAGACTATGCCGCGATGCGCAGTTTCTATGCCGATCGTCTCGTGCGAACCATGAATGAGACTGCCGTGTCGGCAGAGCGCGCCGGTCTGACTCCGGATGTGCTGGCCAAGTTATTAGACGACGAAGGCTGACACCCGAGTGTCACCGCGTGCACTGAGCGTGGTGGTCGACACCAATGGATGGATCAGCGGCGCGCTCATGCGTGCCGGCGTACCCGCAGCTCTGATCCGTCAGACCGCGCTGCGTGCGCGACCGGTGGTTACCGTCGATACCTTCAATGAACTCAGTGAACGCCTGTGGCGACCGAAATTCGACCGCTACATTTCCATCGAGCAGCGCAAGCGTCTACTCGGCGACTTGAACGTCATCGCACACTGGGTAAAGGTACAACCCGAAACCGCTGCGCGAACGTTTTGTCGCGATGCCAGTGATAACAAGTTCATTCATGCCGCGACAGCCGCCGATGCCGCCTGGCTGATCACTGGCGATCAAGACTTACTGGTATTGGCCGAGCCACTCTTGCCGTTCGGGGTGAGAGCGTTGGCTCCTGCGGCGGCATTGGCGACTTCTGAGTCTGCTGCGGCGATCAACTAGGCTTGCTGCCTCTGCCAGCCGCAAGGCCTGTTGCCGCTCACGAAAATGGACCCGACAACCAGTGCTAGCGGCGCGACCCACAGCCACGCATTGGCGGTCAGCGTGCGCAGAAATGCCGTCCCAAGCCTGCACCAGATCGTCGCTCGGCGATTCGATCTCGGTGAGCTGCAAATGCACCCGCGCAGTCTCCGGGTAACGCTCATCGAGCAAGGCCGCACTGGCGGTGTAGTCGCCGACGCGCCAACGCAACCAGCGTTTAAAGCCCCATCAAGCCACCACCCCTGCCACCAGCAACACCAGCACGACCGCCGCAACCATCTTCAGAAACACCAGCATCCTGGGCAACTCAGGGCAGAAGGGGCAGGAATGTAACGGAAACGTGAAGAGACAGCCAGCACCGGATGCGCTGGGTTCACCGCAAGCCAATACCCGTTTGCTGTGCTCGCCAATCGAGTGCATGGACACGGCTACGGTTTTTGTCGTTGAAACTGTCGAACTGGCCTACGACGAGCGCGGGCGTTCGCAATAGTCTTAGCCTGAGCGGCTTTGATGGTGTAGCTGTTCGCGATGTTCATGGCCGTCTTTCATCGGCTTGCGAGCACGATGTGTATCCAATTTGCTGTGGAGTCCGGCTTCGAGCCAAGGCAAACATGCGCCGTGCGTGCGACTGGTCGTTCGTATGCCAACTACGAGTAACTCTTGTAAAACGCCTCGGCCGTGAACTTTACAAACTCCTGAGTCTTCTCTTGGCTTCGTGCGATCACCTGCCACGGCTCAAGCCGCGCAATCTCGGTTTGCAATTCCTTCGCGGTCTTGGCGCTGCAACCCAAAATGTCTTGCACCGATCCGCCGGCCACACCATCGCACTGAAAGACGTAGGCGAACTCCAGCAATTCCTGAAAGTTGAAGAATTTCTGTTGGTAGTCGTTCGGTGACTGGCTGGCGAAGAACACCACGACGCCCTTAGAACGTCCCTCTCGGATGATGCGCTGAAGAAACATGTTCTTCTGACCGAGGTAGTTGTGCGCTTCGTCGATGACCAGAATTGTTCGAATGGTTCGCTTTCCTTCGGTCACTGGGCTGTCGGGCAACGTCGCCATCTCCTTGTACAGGCGCTCGATGACCAAATAGGCAACCAGTTCCTTAAGGACTGGCATCGCGTGCACATCGATCAGCATCGTGCGGTTCGATACCCGGTCCATCGGCGCACCTTCGCTGCCATGACGCCAGAACAAGTCGAAATCGGAAAGGTCGCGTAAGACCTCGATCAGGCTGTCGTCCTTCTTGCCGGCTTCTTCATATGCCGTCGCAGCCATTTCCAGAACGTCGGGGAAATCCGGATATGGCGCAGCTGAGCCGGCCCGCCTGGCATAGGCCGCCCGAATCGCCTCCGTCAGTGCGCCTTTCTGCACCACGCCGAGTTTGCTGTTGATCGAGGCAAAACTTTCTGCCTTCTCGCGCGCTGAGACGTTGACAGTCTGCTCGTCATAAGCCGCCAAGATGAATGGATTGATCGGCAGAGACTGAGCGCCTTGCAGCAATCGGAAAGGTTGCACGCGCGCCAGTTCGATGAAGCGTGCGTTTTCGACCACGTCGCCCTTGTAGTCGAAGTAAATAAAGTGGGTCTGAAAGTTGGACTGGATGCGGATGTCGGTCAGTATTTTGAGAAGGAACTGTGTCTTTCCGACGCCGGGCTTGCCCATGATTGCCAGATGCGAGTTGGCATGCCTGGCGGTGTTGTTCAGCTCCATCACCAGTTCGTTGCGCTGTAAAAGCGTCCGGCCGATGAAGATGTCCAGCCCGCTGCCGAGCTGTTCGCGCCGGCCGGCAAATTCCACATCATCAATCAATCGCCGAATCAGGGCTTCGCCGCTGCGCCCGACCTCCTGAAACATCTGCGCCAGCAACACCGCGCCGCTGTCTATGTGGTTCTTGATGACAGAACGGTTGGAGAAGAATTCGTCTTCGCCGATGTCGCGCTTGCCGTAGGCATGCGCGATCAAGGTGCGAAGAAACACCTCGTCCTCGCCGATGAATGTCGGCCGTTTCATCTCGCCGCCGCTGAAACTCGGACTCGGCACAACGCCCGCACCGTCCCTCACAAGCGAAAGCGCAAAGGCAATTCGCGCCAAGGTCGCTTTCTCCAGCTTGGTTTCAAAGCGCAGCGCACTCAAAACCTCGTCGGCCTCGCTTGAGGTGTAAAGGCGGTCAGCCAATTTGGTTCTCCCAGAAGTAACCCTGCCGGAAGGTCGTCAGCTCCTGACGCTGATCGAATTCCAGACTCGCCGCACCGGAGAGCCTCGGCTTCAGCGCGCGGTAGTAGTTGGCGTCGATCTCCGTGTCGGTTGAGAGGATGACCACCTGTTCACCGGCATTGGGGAAGTAGTTGTTCACGATGTTGTCGCGGTGCGTGCTGTCCAGACGCGACAGTGGGGTGTCGATGATGATCGGCAGCTTGAGTTCGCTGGTCTGCGCCAGGCCCCACAGTAGCGAAATTGCAAACACTTCCTTCTCGCCGGCCGACAGCGCCGACTTGCGGATCTCGTGCCCGTTGCGGTCGGTGATCTTGACCTCATAGGTCTTGTCATCGATGGTGATGTCTTTGATCAGTCCGCTGCGGCTGGAGAGCAAGCGGTACATCTCGAAGGTCTTCTCCTGCAGCAGATGCACCTTGTTCTTGCGCAAGCGGACGATGAACTGGTTCAGCACACTGGCAATGCCATCGCATTCCTCGATGAAGTCAGCTTTCTCCTTCGAGACGTTGTGCTTTTCGTACAGCTTCTCGATCTCCACCTCGATGTCGCCAATGCGCTTCTCCAACGCAAGAATGTCTTCTTCCACAAGACGCAGCTGTTCGCTCTTGCGCCCGATCTGCGTCGAGCAGCCCTCCATCACGGATTGCAATTCATCGAACAGTCCGCGTTCGGTGGCCGTCACTGCGCCGCCCTGGCCGAAACCTTCAAGCTGGCGAGTCAGGGCCTCTAGCCCGCGAGCTTCATCCAGCAGCGGCTTGAGCAGGAACACGTCGCTGCTTTCCAGCGATTCCATGCGATTGAGTACACGCGCTGCGTCACGGTCCGACAGGTCGAGCACCTTGGTCACGTCCCCGTTGGAATCACCTTCTTTCAGCATTTGGAAT
>ENA-ORBV01001265-ORBV01001265.1-microbial-mat-metagenome-genome-assembly--contig:-NODE-1265-length-56814-cov-14.620636_pt1 | contig 56814 bp, 43 predicted proteins | sample MGYA00237777_ERZ505514 | MGnify/ENA primary metagenome ERZ505514 (study PRJEB26160, sample SAMN06269048) | microbial mat metagenome | isolation source: Oligotrophic lake microbial mat | place...
CGCTGGTAATTCAGCGGGCGTATTGCGCCAAAGAAATAATTGAGAAACTACTAGCCGCCAGCAAACGCTGGCGGTTTTTTTATGCGCTGAGTTATGCGCTGCAATGGCGCAAGAAAAAGCCCACGCACCGGAGTGCGTGGGCCTTGTTTCTTATTCCGAATTGTCTTCCTGACCTCTGACTTCTGACCTCTGACTTCTGATCTCTGACCTCTGGCTCTTACTTCTTCACATCAGCCAGTGCTGCTTGTGCTGCCGCCAGACGTGCGATGGGCACGCGAAACGGTGAGCAGCTCACGTAGGTCAGGCCCAGCTTGTGGCAGAACTTGACGGACGAGGGGTCGCCGCCGTGTTCGCCGCAGATGCCGATCTTCAGGCCTTCGCGGACGCTACGGCCCTTGTCCACGCCGATCTTCATCAGTTGGCCCACGCCTGTTTCATCGATCGAGGCGAACGGATTCGTCTTGATGATTTCCAGGTTCTGGTACGAAGGCAGGAAGCTGCCCGAGTCATCACGGCTCATGCCCAAACAGGTCTGCGTGAGGTCATTCGTGCCGAAGCTGAAGAACTCAGCGGTCTGAGCGATCTCGTCAGCGGTGAGTGCACCGCGAGGCACTTCGATCATCGTGCCGACGCTGTACTTGAACTTCTTACCTGTCGCAGCCATCACTTCCTTGGCCACGCGGTGAACGATCTCGACTTGCAGATCAAGCTCGCGCTTGAAGCCGACGAGCGGGATCATCACTTCGGGAGCGACCTTGATGCCCTTCTTCAGGCTCGCAGCAGCGGCCTGGAAAATCGCACGGGCCTGCATCTCAGTGATGAGCGGGAACTTGATGCCCAAGCGGCAGCCACGGAAGCCGAGCATCGGGTTGAACTCGTGCAGTTCGTGAACGCGCTGAGCGACCTTCTCGACGGAGACGCCAAGCTGCTTCGCCACTTCCTGCTGGCCGCGCTGATTGTCAGCCTGCGGAAGGAACTCGTGCAGCGGCGGATCGAGCAGACGAATACAAGCGGGGCGACCTTCAAGCGCCTCGAAGATGCCTTCGAAATCGCTCTGCTGGTGCGGCAGCAATTTCGCAATCGCCTTCGCACGGCCGGCATCGGTCTCCGCCAGAATCATCTCGCGCACCGCAGTGATGCGATCGCCTTCAAAGAACATGTGTTCGGTACGCACCAGGCCGATGCCTTCTGCACCGAACGCAATGGCATTACGCACCTGATCAGGCTGATCCGCATTGGTACGAATGCCCAGCTTGCGGTACTTGTCCGCGAGCTTCATCACGAAGTCGTAATACTGGAATACCTTGCTGTCTTTGGGCTTCATCGTCTTGGCGACGAGCACTTGCTTGAGTTCGCTGTCAGCGGTTTTGATCGCACCCTTGAAGACTTCGCCAGTCGATCCGTTGATCGACATGTCTTCGCCTTCGCGGATGGTGATGCCTTGCGCGGTGAGCGTCAGCGTGCGGTAATCGATGTGCACATCGCCAGCACCAGCAACGCAGACCTTGCCCATTTGGCGAGCGACCAGCGCCGCATGCGAGGAGACGCCGCCGCGTGCGGTGAGGATGCCTTCGGAGGCGATCATGCCGCGAAGATCTTCAGGGCTGGTTTCGACACGAGCGAGAATGACCTTCTCACCCTTGGCGGTCAGTTCCTCAGCCTTGCCTGCGGTGAAGACGACCTTGCCTGATGCAGCACCGGGGCCTGCGGGCAGACCGGTGGCGAGCAGCGAGCCATCCGTGAGAGCCGTGGCGTAAGCAGCGCGATCGAAGATCGGCTGGAGCAGTTGATTGAGTGCTTCCGGATCGCCGGACTTGATCGCATGCTCGGGCTTCATCTTCTTTTCTTTGACCATGTCATGTGCAATCTTCACATAAGCCAGCGCGGTGCGCTTGCCGTTGCGGGTTTGCAGCATGTAAAGCTTTTTCTTCTCGACGGTGAACTCGAAGTCCTGCACATCGCCGAAGGCTTTTTCGAGTTTGTGACGAACTTTTTCCAGCTCAGCGTAGGTCTTGCTGATGATCGGGTCCTTGGCCATTTCAGCCACAGCCAGCGGTGTGCGCACACCGGCAACGACATCTTCGCCTTGCGCGTTGATGAGGTACTCGCCGTAGAACACGTTTTCGCCCGTCGCCGGATCGCGCGTGAAGGCGACGCCGGTGGCACAGTCATCACCCATGTTGCCGAACACCATCGACTGCACGTTGACTGCGGTTCCCCACTCATCGGGGATGCGGTACTTCTGGCGATAGATGATGGCGCGTTCGTTCATCCACGAACCAAACACCGCACCGATGGCACCATTAAGCTGATCGATAGGAGCGACGGGGAAGGCTTTGCCGGTGCGCTCTTTGATGAGCTTCTTGAAGCGAGCAACCAGTTCGCGCAAATCGGCTTCGTTGAACTGCGTGTCAAGCGTGACGCCCAGTTCCTTCTTGAGATCATCCATCACGCTATCGAAGGGCTCATGCTCGTTCTCATGGCGCTTTTGCACACCCATGACGACATCGCCATACATCTGCACGAAGCGGCGATAAGAGTCCCAGGCGAATCGGCCGTTGCTTGTCGAAGCTTTGAGGCCTTCGACAGTGACATCATTGAGACCCAGATTGAGGATGGTGTCCATCATGCCGGGCATCGAGTCGCGTGAGCCTGAGCGGACAGAGACGAGGAGAGGATTTTTCGGATCGCCGAACTTGCGACCGGTTTCCTTCTCGATCAAGGCGATGTTCTTGAGCATGTCCGACTGGAGGGTGCTGGGGAACTTCTTGCCGTTGGCGTAGTAGTAGGTGCAGACTTCGGTGGTGATGGTGAAGCCGGGGGGCACGGGCAGACCGATCTTGGTCATGGCGGCGAGGTTGGCGCCCTTGCCGCCGACGAGCGACTTCATGGTGCCATCCGCATCGCAGCGGGTCTCACCGAAATAATAAATGAGCTTGGAAGGCTGCTTGCTCCCGGATTTAGCGGGCTTGGAGGATGCTTTTTTGGCAACCTTTTTGGGTTTGCTCGTGGTCTTGGCCATGGCCGATGTTTCCTGAAAAAGAGGGACAATCATGTGCCGCCAAAGGCGCGGCGACACATACGCGTTCCATAAGGGAAGGCGAGGATTTTAGTGACTTGAGCCTGTACGTCAAAAGAGGCTGATCTAAGAGATGGCCGTTAAGTTCTTACATGGCGTGGCCTGCTCGGAAGAACGCGAAGGACACGAGGAAAATCGAAGGGCACGAGGAAATGAAAAACGGTCGAGAATCCGTCGGCATTCAGAAACTTCAATTCTTACTTCGTGAACTTCTTCATCTTCATCTTCATCTTCGTGTCCTTCGTGTTCTTGGCGGTTGGTATGCTCGGCTGCTCCTTGGCTTTGAAAGGTGCGCGCTTGATTGCCGCGCTGACGACGCTACGCCGCAAGCGGCAAGAACTCGCGGTCATCACTTGGAAAAATCCCACTCTTCCAGGACTTTGCCGTCTCGCCGATTGATGATCCGAATTGATCCGATGATCGATTCGCCTTCGGGCAGATGAACCGTCAGTGCCTGGAGCTTGCCCGTCACCTTGACGTCGAAAGAAATCTCCAACATACGAGGTGATGCAGGTACATTCTGCGTGGCATCATCCGTCACAGAGTTGTTCACATTCTTGGGCTTGCTCTTGGCGCTGACCTTGACCTGCCCGCTGGCGGTTGACTGCATTCGCAGAATGACACGCACCGGGTAGGAGCGAGTATCGAAATCCGTCTTGGTTGTAGAGTTTTCAATCGACGGAGCCTTCTTGTCAGCATCGACGATCAGGCCAGCGGAATCTGTGAAAAGTTTCGCATCCTTGGCTGACCAGTTGTCATGCTTGTTCCCCGCCACCGGCTTACGCGGCTGGGGCATCGGCGTGGCGATCAGCGCGGGATCGACGATGAAATCGATGTCGTCCGCTGAGTTGTTGTGGCATTCGATGGCGATGATATTCACGCCAGCCTTGAGATGCTTCTTGGCATCCTTGAGTTCAAGGGATGCGCTGGTGGCACGCGTCGTGGGCGAAGTGATCTTGGCGCTGGCCCCTTCGCCGGTGAGGTTTTCTGAGCGATAGACCAACTGACCATTGAGATAGACAGCAATGGCGTCATCGAAGCGACCTTGCAGGAGCACATCTTTGAGCTTGGCAGGGTCAGCAACTTTGAATGGTGCGCGGATGTAGAGCGATGCGTAATCGCCTTTCATCTCATTGAGCTTGGTGCGCAGATTGTCGTAGGCGTAGCCGAAGGAGGCATCGTCAAGTTTCCAGCCGGTGGCGACAAAGTTGGCTGCGGTCCAGTTGGCCTCAGGCGCTTGCGCAGAGGCCCAGTAGTGCCACTTGCCGTAACGCGGAATAAACACCATCGCATCAGGCTCAGCGTCGTAGAGCTTGTGATCGCGCAGCGTCGAAAGTTCTACCGGCTCATACGCATCAAGCTTCGGTGGCGGCGGCCCCACCGGTTCCGGCGGCTTCACCTCGGGTTTGGGATTCGCCTTGTCAGGCCCCAGCGCCAAACCGCCAGGCGGCACGTAATCCAAGCCTTCCACTTTCGTCCTGCGGAAATAAGACTCCAGTTCCTTGTTCTGCTCCGGCGTTCGTTTGCCTAAGCGCACGATCGCTTCAATATTCCCAGGCAGATTCAGCGGCAGGAACGGATTCTTGTCAGAGGTAACTGAAACGCGGAAATGCCCCAGCGTGTGCTGCCCGGCTCCGGATTGGTGATGCAGCATGATGCGCAGCGTCACATCATTCTCACTGGCCAGCGCAGGCACCTTATTCACAAAGAAGATCGCACTGGTCGCTTCGCCGAAGCGCGGCAGGATGGCCCAGCCGGTCTGAAGATTGTTGTCGATGGCCTCAATCGCCGGATATTTGTCCTGAGAGAAATCAGCGTCGGCTGCGCCAAAGAGGTACACATTCTCAGGCGAAGGCGTAGGCTCTTTTTCGCTATTGCGCCGCAAGATTGCAGTGAGGTGGCTCAGTACGAAGTTACCGTTGGGAGCGCGACCGGGCCCTTTGCTGGGAAGCGAATCGTGAGGCAAGGCTTCAACACGAATCGCTGTGATATCCGTCAGCTTCACTTTGATGGCTGTCGATTCGATGAGCAATACTTCAATCGCATCATTGGGGCCACTGACGAGCACCGAGCCATCGGCCTGCGGTGCAAGCTTCGAGCTATGAGCGGAACCGATACCAGTCGGCTTCATCACTTGCCAGTTCGTCGCGGGCTGCTTGACCTGCGCGGTGACCTGCGTCGTCCACGCTTTCAAGGCCTGATCGAAGTTGACCTGCGGCGCAGGCTGCGGCTGTGGATTTACTGGCGGCGGCTTCACCGGCTCAGGATCAGGCTTGGGAGCAGGATCGGGATCAGGCATCGGCACCGGGGCAGGATCGGGCACCTTCTTTTCATCGCCCTGGCCATCTTTACTTTCTGTGCCATCCTTGGGATCTGTACTCGGGTCCGACGTCTGGGGCGCACTCGAGTATCCATTCGTGCCACCGCCTGAACCATCGCCTGAACCACCAGCCGGATCCACGCGCTGACGCCTCGGGTCTGTGTTACTGGCGAGTGGACCTTTGTCCTTGTCGCCGCCACCGCCCAAGACTGCGATGAGAATGCCCACCACCAGCGCGAGCCCTGCCGCCACCGCTAAGCCGATCATCGCTGGCGACATGCCTTTCTTCGCCGGTGCTGCGGCAGCGCTGTGCGAGCGCTTGGACATCGCCACAGGAACAGTCGAAGCCGAGGCAACCGTACCCGTGCCGCTAAGCGCATCGTGAAGATCCGCCAGTTCGTTATTGACCGGCAGCGCCACCTGACCGCTCACCAGCGCTTCAAGAGCTGCCTTGAGTTGCGTAATCAGTTCGTCGTAACTTTCCTGTCGCTCCTGGGGCACCGTGGCCAGCATGCGCGCCAACACCGCAGCCGTGGCAGCGGTGATCGAAGGTTGAAGCTTGCGAATATCGGGCGCCCGCTGCTTGAGCCTTGCGCGCACGACATCGCGAGCCGATTCGCCTTCAAACACTGGCCGGCCCGTCATCAGATGAAATACCGTGGCACCGAGGCTATATAGATCAGTTCGAAAATCAACATCCAAGCCGCGCGCTGATTCGGGAGAGATGTAATAAGGCGTGCCGATGACCAGCTTCTCGCCGTCGCCCGTCGAGGCATGCACGACGCTGAAATCGAGCAGCTTCGCCACACCCTCGCTGTTGAAAAGAATGTTGCCAGGCTTGACATCGCGATGCAGCAGTCCCGCCCCTTGAGCAGCACGCAGCCCCTGCGCCACATCAATGGCGATTTCGAGGCCACGCTTCTCGTCAGCCACCCAGCCTTCTTTGAGCATGACGTTAAGCTTGCCCGAACCGATGAGCAGTTCCATCACAATATAAGGCTGACCATGGCGCATCCCGATGGTGTGAATGTGTACCACATTGGGATGATTGATCGCCGCCAGAGCGCGGGCCTCAGCGACAGTCGCCTCGACGATTTTCTTGTTGCTCTCGCCTTCGCTGCTCTCACCCTCATCGTTCTTAAGAATCTTCACGGCGACATGACGGTGCAGCGTGGAGTCGAGCGCCTTATAGACGATGCCTGCCGCCCCTGTCCCCACGACTTCAAGCAGCAACAGCGTGCCCAGTTTGCCAGGCACCAGCATCGGCGTTTTGCAGTTGGAGCAGACGACTTTGGAAAACGCCACGCGCTCAGCAACATCAACCAAACCCCCGCACTGGGCGCAGTTGGCGGACTCGAGTTTGTCAAAGACAAAATCCATGCGAAGGTTCAAAACGAATCAGCGAATATGGAAGTCCCAACTGCATATTCTCAGTTGACGGTGTGACAAATCATACCACGCACTTTGCGACCGGGCCTGTGAATTGGCGAGGATTGCAGCGCTGATGTCGCTACGCCGCAAGCGGCGGATGCTGGCGGCTCATCGCTCCGTGTAGAACTTATGCACGCAGGTTTGCGTGTAGGTTTCGCCGGGCTTGAGAACGGTTGAAGGAAACTTGGGCTGGTTGATGGAGTCGGGGTAGTGCTGCGTCTCCAGGCAAAGACCAAAGTGCTTCTGATAAACCTTGCCAGCTTTGCCCGTCAGAGAGCCATCAAGGAAGTTGCCGGTGTAGAACTGAATGCCAGGCTCATCGGTCCAGATTTCCATGATGCGGCCCGTCGAAGGATCGTGCAGTTTGGCGGCGAGGGCGACGTTGCCCGTCTGATTATTGAGGACGTAGTTGAGGTCGTAGCCGCCCGGGTCCTTCGTGGCAGCGTCGCCTTTGAGGAGGTGAATGCGTCCGCCGATGGGCGCGGGCCTGCGGAAATCGAACACGGTGCCTTCGACTTTGGCGATGTTGCCGGTGGGAATGAGCGTGGCATCGACGGGCGTGTAGTGATCTGCGGTCAGCTCAAGTTCGTGCTTGAGAATCGTGCCGTTGCCTTGGCCTGCGAGATTGAAATAAGTGTGATGCGTCAGATTGATCGGCGTGGCCTTGTCAGTGGTCGCCTTGTAGTCAACGCGCAGCTCTGCATCCTTCGTCAGCGTGTACGTCACTTCAACTGCGAGATTGCCGGGGTACCCTTCTTCACCATCGGGGCTGGTGTAAGAGAACTTCACCGCAGGGCCTTCAATGGTTTTGAGAGTTTCCGCTTTCCAGATTTTTTTGTTGAAACCGACGATGCCGCCGTGCAGATGGTTGGGGGCGTTGTTGGTGGCGAGGGTGTATTCCTTGCCGTCGAGTGTGAACTTGCCCTTGGCGATGCGATTGGCGACGCGGCCGGTGGTCGCACCGAAGTAAGGACTTTCGGTTTCGTATTGTTTCACATTGTCGAAGCCGAGCACGACATCCGCCACGTTGCCCTTGGCATCAGGCACGTGCAGCTCCGTGAGGATCGCGCCATAGTCAATGACCTTGGCGGTGATGCCTGCGTTGGTGAGGGTGTACTGCGTGATCTCCTGGCCGTCAGTCGTTTTGCCAAAGCTGGCTTGCGTCAGAGTCATGGGCAGCGATTCCTTCGGGCTGGAGAACGGTATGTAAGAACAGGCGGAAAGAAGTGAAACAACGAGAAGAAGAACGAAAGTACGTTTCATGAATGGAACCCTTTGAAGGCTATGGACGAAGAATCCGACAGTGGACACTGAGAATAGTATAAGATCTCGGGATGGCTACGGCCGATCCTTGACCTGCTTCCACAACAGCAAAGCCATCAAAAACAAGCGAGACGAGTTTTGGTTCTGAATCCCGGGCCAACGCGCAAATGCCTGCTCGATGCGATCGATCAAACCTTCCACTTCCGCCCTGACGAAGCGGATCGTCATGTCATAGTCCGCCTGATGTCGTTGATCTTGGGCGTCAAGAAACAATTGAGAGAGTGCCTTGAGATCAGGATGAACAGTCAATGAACCGACGCTGCGCGTCACGATCTTGGGCAAGGTGCCGCCAGCGAACGTCTTGGCGGCGTCATACATGACGCCATGCGAAAATGCACGCCACATCAGTGTGCGAAATCCTTCGTCAGCCTGAGCACCGCCCACATGCTGACGGCAGGACTGTTCAATCAGAAAGTGAAAGAGTGCGTAATAAGCCGTTGATACACTGCGCCGCAGATTGCCTTGCCCAGGCCTTCGCTTGTCCATGCAAGCCAGTTTACGGGCTTGCACAATTAATTGCTGATACAACGCTGGCATCAGGCGACCGCACCCTTCCTCAGTTCTGAACGCTTGAAGAACCGCACATAGGGATACAAGGTGACACCGACTTCCGACAGCGTATCACGGACGATGCGATCAATGGGCTCCAACTTCACCCATTGCCGGTCTGCGTCCTTAGTCTTCTCGTCCAACACCACCACCACTCTCAGCGAAAGCTCCCCCATATGATCCCGGTAGCCTTCCAAAAGGATGTCCTGAACGCGCGGCGACTTGGGCAACCGCGACACGAGCGATCCGACATCAACGGCCTTGATTGCTGCATCGATTTCTGAAGTCATATTGCACCTGCTTCGATTATACGATCCTTTGATGCTACTTCAATCAGATATTCAAGAAAGTAAAGAACCGGGCCGAATACGGCCCGGCTCGCTTTGCCTTCATTATCTCGCATACTCCACCGTTCGCATTTCGCGCAGCACGGTGATGCGAATCTCGCCGGGGAAGGTCATTTCTTCGCTCACCCGTTTGGCAATGTCACGGGCGATGTACGTGCAGTTGGTGTCATCCACATTGTCGGGATCAACAATCACACGCACCTCGCGGCCAGCCTGAATCGCAAACGCCTGACGCACGCCTTTCATGTCCATCGCGATGGCTTCGAGCTGCTCCAGACGCTTGATGTATTTCTCCAGCGTCTCACGGCGAGCGCCCGGCCTGGCGCCACTGATCGCATCCGCAGCCATCACGATCGGCGTGTAAGGCGTCGTCGCGGGGATGTCGTTGTGGTGACCGGCGATGGCGTTGAGCACGGTTTCGTTCTCGCCGAACTTCTTGCAGAAGTCGGCGCCGATGGCCGGGTGGCCGCCTTCCATGTCGTGGTCCATCGCTTTGCCGATGTCGTGCAGGAAACCGCAGCGACGGGCAAGCTCACCATCGAGCCCAAGTTCATCAGCAATGACCTGACAGAGGAACGCAGTCTCGACGGAGTGGCGCAGAATATTCTGGCCATAGCTGGTGCGGTAATACATGCGCCCCATCGCTTCGCTGACCTTGGGGTGAAGGCCCTGGATGTTGCATTCGATGCTTGCGTCTTTGCCGAACTTGATGATCTTCTGCCCGATCTCTTTGGTCATCTGTTCGACGACTTCTTCGATGCGAGCCGGGTGAATACGGCCATCTTCAATGAGCTTGCGCAGTGAGTCCGCCGCAATAGCACGGCGAACCGGATCAAAGCAGGAAACAACAACAACGCCCGGCGTGTCATCGACGATGACATCAACGCCAGTCGCTTTTTCGAAGGCGCGAATATTGCGACCTTCACGGCCGATGACGCGGCCTTTCATGTCATCACTGGCGATGGGGATCGCGCTGACAGTCGAGTCAGCGGTGTGTTCCGAGGCATAGCGCTGGATCGCCTGGAGGGTGATCTTGAGCGCGGTGGATTTCGCTTCTTCTTCAGCTTGCTGCTGCACACGCTGAATGATCTGAGCCGCCTCGTGCTGGCAGCCACGTTCGACAATCGCCAGGGCTTGTTCCTTGGCTTCGTGTTCGCTCAGCTTGGCGACGCGAAGCAGAACGAGCTTCTGCTCCTGCACCGATTCTTCGAGCAGCTTGCGGCGGTCGGCGATGAGATCATCGAGATCATCTTCCTTGCCTGCGACGGTTTTCTCGCGGACCTTGATCTTGCCGTCGAGATCGTCGAGATATTTTTCTTTGGTTGAAAGGGTGTCGAGTTTGCGATCGAGGTTGTCTTCACGCTTGCTGAGCCTGCGCTCCTGCTCTTTGACTTCCTCGCGCTCCTTGTCCATTTCCTTGTCGAAATCTTCGCGCCGTTTGGCTACTACGTTTCGACCATCGAGTTCTGCCTGTTTCCTGAATGTTTCTGATTCGTTGCGTGCGGCTCGGATCACATCCTCCGCTTCGCGCTTGGACTGGGCGATCGTCTTGATGCCCATGGTTTTGCCCAGCGCCAGGGCTGCGGCCCCGCCGGCAATCAGTCCGATCAGTCCCGCGGCGATTGCCATGCCGGTGGACACTTCCGAGAGAACGTAAATCATCTGCAAGGTAACGGCCCTCTCAATCTATGGCGTCGTGCCTGTGCAGTGGTGCGAAGCTTCATACCCGACAGGTTTCAGGGCCATGCCACACTCGGTGAACAGACCCCTTGCCATCGGCAATGGAACATCGCGCTGCCTGGGCAAAACGCGTGTCAGGGCACAGGTCAGATCAGACGCAGGGCGAGCGAAAGGCTCGAACTGGGAGATAGGCTCGCCTTCAGAAAGCCAGAACGCCTGTGCGCTGGGGACTGAAGCGATCAGTGATTAAGCGATGGGCCGTCAGGCAAGCAGTGGAACGGATGTCTGGCGGTTGGAATCGGCGTCGCCTTTGGCCGTGGTGTCACGCATGACAATTGCGACAGCAAACCGAATCAGGTCACAGGTCTTAATGTGACACTTTCAGCGCACGGCAATACCGTGGTGAGAGCGCACGCAACCTCCGGGAGTTGTGCAGGCAATGCGAGCAACGCTTTACCCCAACATACCCAACAAAAACAAACCGCAAATACAATCGAACCGGGCTTTATCATCGTCAATCTATCCGCCTAAGCCCTTTCGGGCAGACGGCCAATGGTTGGAACAAAACAAATCATTCCAATTCACTGGCTGATCGGCTGCGAGGCCAAGGCTCACCTTAGCTGACTCGTGCCGGTTGTTAATGCCGTAACGGCTCCGATTCCCAACACACCCTCAACAATGACAACGGCCAAGGAGCACGGTTGTCGCATCTGCCATCAAACCAATCATTAACACTCCGCAGATGCACAGGCGCGGACGGATTCGACTGTGGAGAACAGCTTGACGAGCAAGCCATTCAACGTTAGGCGTGCGCATCATAAATCGTTTATACGTAAGTCGTCAAGTTGAGCGATGAAATTTAGAATGAGCCGGTGGCGTCGCCCCCGTTAACCGTTCGCCTTGGCGAACGAAGTTTGACCGAGTTGCACCGCCAGGGTTCAGCCATTGGCGTACCGCAATCGTCTGACGCCCAGCCAGACGAGCGACTCAAACCAGAGGCTGGCCACGCCGCCCACCACCGCGATGAGTAGCCAGTCGGTCAGCTCGCCGCGCAAGGGAATCCAACTGGCCCACGCGGGCAGAAACGGCGTCTGCCCTTGCAGCAAAATCAACGGCGGCACAACGAACATCGCCGGCAGCCAGCCAATGGACGCGTAGCAGACGATCCGCTCCGCCAATCGCCACGGCACGCGCCAGCCGCGCTTGCGTGAAAAATAGGTCACGCCCAGCGCTTCAATATAGGTAAGGATCACGAGCATGATCGGGGCGAGGATGATCTGATCGCTGTCGCGGTGTGTACCGATGATTCGGACGCAATAGCTGTAGATGGCGGCTGCGAGCATGGCGATCAGAAAGAGAAAGAGCCGTTCCTTGCGGTTGTGCGAAGCTGTGAAGCGAGCAGTGCCAGCAGCGCCAGACGGCGAAGCGACAATCATCGAATCGAAAGCAGCGCGAGGCGATGTGATAATCGCTTTGACAGTCCTGAACCCATTGCGAAACGTCGCCCGCCGTTGCCATGGCAATCCTTGACGATGCACCGGATTTGAAAGCTCGATGGCCTTGCCGCATTCGGGGCAGTCGCCGGTGCTGACCAGGCCGCGCAGCGCGTAGCCGCATTCTTCGCAAAGCGAATCGGCGGTTGGAAACGCGGTGACATCAGAGGATGAAATCGCATCGTTCATGGTTGCATCAGATGCCTTAAGTAGCGACTCACTGAAATCGCGACAGCGACAGAAACTTAATCGGATTAACTGTCGTGCCCTTCGTCGCCAGGTCTGCGAGCACTTGACCCATCACACTGACAAACTTAAAGCCGTGGCCGCTGAATCCGCAGGCGATGGTGACGTTGTCATGCTCAGGATGATGATCGACGATGAAGTGGCCATCGCTGGTGTTGGTGTAGATGCAGGTGCGCGCCGCCAGCACAGGGCCGCACCCATCGGGGATGTACCGCTCGATCGCCTCGCGCACTGCCTGCACATCAGCAGCGCGAATCGAGCGATCCACCGCATCAGGATCGCAAACCTCATCAGGCCAGTGCAGCGCCGCTTTGAAACCAGGATTGCCTTGCGACGGCGGCAGCATCGGAAAGCCATAGTGAACGCCGCGAAAGCTCGCACGATCCGTCAAATCCAATGCCCATGATGGAAAAGTCCCCAGCGCAAAATCCATCGGCTTACGCGGCCAGAACCAGACCATCGCCTGCCGCGTCACTTTCAGATCGACCTTCAATTCCTTGAGCACTTGCCCCGACCATGCACCTGCGGTGATGATCAGCGACTTAGCGCGATAGGTGTCGCTGGCTGTTCGCACTTCAACGCCCGAGCCCTGGGCTTTCCAACTCAGCGCAGGCTCGTGGCCACGCAGAACCGCACCGCTCCTCATCGCCAGTTCCGCTTGCGTAGAAACAACCGCTTCAGGCAGCAGCATGCCCGCTTGCGTTTCATAGAAGGCCACGGTTTCTTCGGGTACACGAAACTGCGGGAATCGCTTTCGCAGCTCAGCGGGGCCGATCACTTCATGTGGTAAGTCGTAGGCTTTGGCTGCCTGAATGGAACCATCGACGAGTTCGCTATCTGGCCGACCGAGGTAGAGACCGCCGGTGATGTGCAGGAGTTTTTCGCCCGACGCTTCTTCGAGCTGATGCCATCGCTCGTAAGCACGGCGAAGCAGCGCGACATAATCGGGATGCTCAAAGTAGGCCAGGCGAATCATGCGAGAAGAACCGGCATGACTGCCTTGCGTGTGCGGAATGGAAAACTGCTCAAGGCCCAGCACACGATGGCCCCGCGATGCCAGTTCATAGGCAGCAGCGGAACCCATCGAACCCACGCCCAGCACGATGACATCGTATGACGACATGATGGCAGTTTACCCGCATTTCTCACCACCTTGCCCCGCTGGTTTTCTGCGAGGCGCGGCGGCGCTGGGCCTAGCTTCACGGCTCAAAGCCGTGAAGATCGAACTCGGCGCAGCGACCTGTCTGCACACCGCGATGGCGTTCCGCTGCTTATCCGAGCCGCAAGGCGTAAGCCTGCGGTGCTTCGGTCGTGCAAGGCGTCTCCAAACTCCGCAGGCTTACGCCTAGCGGCTCGGACGGACTTTCTCACAGAGCTTAGACCACACCACAAAGCTGACTTGCAATCGCCCTGATAAAACAAACTTAACAATCTCATGCGGCGGCGTTGAAACTTCATGGCCAAATGTGTAACATAAGTATAATCTCTTGATGCATCGTCATTCGTTCGATGTGAAAAGGTCCGACTGTTTTTCGTCTGATTGCATTTTTCAAGTGTTCCACCCCGGGGGATTGGGGTCCTGCATATGCCAATCCAAAAACACCTCCAGTCGCGTAATTCCCGCGCCTTTACGCTGATGGAAGTGCTGGTCGTGATTGCCATCATCACGCTGATGATCGCGATGATCCAGCCCGCATTGAACAGCGGTCGCGAAACGGCGAACGCCATCTATTGCACGAACAACCTGCGGCAACTGATGGTGGCTTGTACTTCGTACTCCACTGACAACAGCGAGTATCTGCCCTTTCCCAACTGGGGTGGTTATGGCAAAGACATTGGTGGTTGGAAAACCGGAGGCTGGCTGTATTGGAACAAGACGAACGTCGATTGGAATACCGATGCCCAGTGGAATATTGACGTTCTCAAGACCGGCCTTATTTTCGGCTATGTCAATCATGATGCCAATATCTACCGCTGCGTTGAAGAAAAGTTACCCTATCCCATACTCTCCGGGCAAATCACCAGTTACAACATGAACGGTTCGGTTTGTGGGTATGGATCGGCGAAGACCTTCAGATATGAAAAATTCCGAAGCTCGGATTACCTGATGTGGGAAGTGGATCCAGATATCGTTCAAGCGGGTTGGTGGTGGGATGGAGCCAATCACCCCAATGAAGGCATTTCCAGCAATCGCCACTTGCAAGGTGGTACTGCGGCAGCCATTGATGGTCACGTCGATTGGCTGTCTTGGACTGATTTTGTAACTGAGCGCGGTATGCCCGGAAAAAACAAACTCTGGAATTCCCCCGGTACTGTGAACGGCCGCTAATGTTCAATCGATAGCTGACGTTCAATTTGAACCCACCGTCGGTTGCCCCAGCGCCATCGCCACGGCCAATCGTATCGCAGCCTTCATGCTGCCCGCATCAGCTTTGTTCTTGCCGACGATGTCAAACGCCGTCCCGTGATCGACACTCGTGCGAATAATCGGCAGCCCCAGCGTCAGATTCACCGCTTCATCAAACGCCAGCAGCTTCACCGGGATCAGCCCTTGGTCGTGGTACATCGCCACCACCAGGTCATATTTCCCTGCAATTGCATCGCGAAAAATCGTGTCGCCGGGAAATGGGCCATGCACATCGATGCCTGCTTCGCGTGCGACCTGAATGGCGGGGGTGATGATGCGAGCTTCCTCGTCGCCGAACTGGCCGTTCTCAGAGGCGTGTGGGTTCAGGCCACACACCGCGATGCGAGGCTTCTTGACGCCCAGCCGAATCATTGCGTCATTGCCCAGATCAATCGGATCAAACACCGCGCCGATGGTCAGGGTGTTGCGCACCTCCATCAGCGGGATATGCACCGTCGCCAGCGCGACATTGAGCTTAGGTGAATGGAACATCATCACCGACCGCTTGGATTTGGTGCGTGCCTGAAGCAACTCGGTGTGCCCCGGATACCGGCAGCCGGTGAGCTTCCACGATTCCTTGCAGATCGGTGCGGTGACAATCGCATCAACACGGCTGTCGCTGCCGGTGGGTTTGAGCGCCGCTGCAAGTGCATCATCGAGAAACCTGAGCGAAGCCTGGCCGCCTTGTTTGGTGGGGCGATGGACGGAGCTGCCGAGCATGGAATATTCATCGTAATCAAGCACGACGACATCATGCACCAGGTCGTAGCTGGCACGAGGGCTGTCGTGTTGCAGTCGCCACCAGAACGGCTCAATCTCCGCCAGATCGGCTGCATAACTGATCAGTTCATTCATGCCATAGACGACATACCGCGCCAGCTTTCGCACCGCCGGATCAGCCAGGGCTTTGACAATCACCTCAGCCCCGATGCCGGCCGGCTCACCCATGGTGACAGCAATCACCGGCCGCCGCGCTGGCACGGAAGAGGATGAAGAATCAGGTTGCAAAGGCTGCGAACTCATGCGGGGCAATAGTAGCCGATGGCGGGGAAGGGAAAAGCGAGAAAGCAGGAAATGAGAAGGGCGACCAGAGCCGCGACTCAACGAGTCGCGGACGTGAGCGGCCTGCTGGAGGGTACATCTATACAAAGAATCTTGTGGATCGATGTCCTAATCTACTTGCGCTCAGTGCAAAACAGGGCGCTATGCACACACCTTCATGCCCTAGGCGTCCGCGACTCGTTGAGTCACGGCTCAGTCACTCTTCATTTTTCGCTTTCCCGCTTTCTCGCTTTTCCTCCCTCCCTGTTATCCTCTGCCGCCATGTCGCAATCCAATCCACAGGACACTCACTGGGTGACTCAACTTCGCGGTCGGTTCATCGTCTTCGATGGCCCCGATGGTAGCGGCAAGACGACGCAGTTTCGTCGCTTCACCGATTTCGTTCGCACGCAAGGCCTGACCGTCTGCGAAGTGCGCGAACCCGGAGGCACCGGCATCGGCGAACAGATTCGCAATGTTCTGCTCGATCCGAAAAACGAAGACATGGATATCCGCTGTGAGATGCTTCTTTATATGGCCAGCCGTGCCCAGCTTGTCGCCCAGCGCATCGGCCCAGCGCGTGCTCGTGGCGAACTGATTCTCGCCGACCGATTCATCAGTTCCACGCTCGCTTACCAAGGCACCGCAGGCGGCCTCCCCATCGCCGACATTCTGCGCGTGGGCCAAATCGCTCTCCACGATTACTGGCCACACCTGATCGTCGTCTTCGATGTCGATCAAGAGACCGCATCCAAGCGACTCAACCCACTGCTCGATCGCATGGAGATGAAAGGCGAAGCCTTCCACCGCATCGTTCGGCAAGGCTACCTCGACCAGGCCAAGAGCGATCCCGATCGCTATCTCGTCATCGATGCGACGGTGAGCGCGGATGAAGTCTTCCAGCGACTGTGCGCAGGCTTGCGCAGCAAGTTCGCGGAATGAAGGAAGATTCGCAGCCGCGACTCAACGAGTCGCGGACGCCATCGGCAAGAAGGCCGTGATGATTGCGCGAAAGTCCACAGGCCTCGATTCAGTTGGGCTGACTATTGAACACTGCACGAAACTGTGCAATCTTGAGGCCCGAAGACGTCACTTTAGAAACTCACGCAAGCCATCCGCAGACGTCCGCGACTCGTTGAGTCGCGGCTCATGCTTACGATCAGATTTTCCGGATTTGAAGGAATCGGCTCCATCGCTATAATCCCTCACCCCAAAAAATTGGGGAGGGGATGATTTTCTGTCGGTTTGCGTATTCACGAAGTTTCGTACCTTCATGCCTGACTGGAGTTGAGCAGTGGCGAAAAAAACCAGCACCAAGGCCTCGGGGGCCTCCAAAAAGGTAAGCAGTAAGAAAAAAGCCGATGGCAAGACCAAGGTCAAAGCCAAGGCCAAGCCCGCGGCAAAGGCGAAGCCTGCTGCCAAAGCCAAACCTGCGCCCAAGGTCAAGCCCAAGCCTGTTCCCAAGCCCAAGCCCAAGCCCAAGCCCAAAGCGAAGGCGAAAGCTGCACCGGTCAAGAAGACCAAAGCCAAAGCCGTCGCCGCAGTCAAGGCGAAACCTGCTGCAGCAAAAAAATCGATCTCCAAGGTGAAGGTCGAAAAGCGAGCCCCTGTGAAAATCTCCAAGCCACCCGCCACCGCCATCGCTCAGCATGCTGTCGAGCAGCCTGAGCCGCCCACACAAGCGGAACTTCGCAAGGCGGACTCTGGTCTGACCAAGCACGAAAAAGAAGAATATCGCAAGCTGCTCATGGAAAAACGATCTGAGATTCTGGGCGATGTCGAGTCGCTCAAGGATGCTGCGCTTTCCTCCGGCGGCAACCTCTCCAACATGCCGCTGCACATGGCTGACGTGGGCTCCGATCAGTTCGAACAGGAATCGATGCTGGGTCTGGTCGAATCCGAACGCCGACTCCTCGCCGAGATCAATGACGCCCTCGTCCGCATGCAGGAAGGAACCTATGGTGTCTGTGTCGAGACCGGCAAACAGATCGGCAAGCCACGCCTGGATGTCACCCCCTGGGCCAAGTACACCATCGAAGTCGTCCGCGAAAAAGAGCGCATGACCGGCAGGTGGTAAGAAAAGCGAAAAAGCGGGAAAGCGAAAAAGCGGGAAATACGGAAGGCGTGATCGCTGGCCGTTGTCGCGCTTTCTCGTCCGAGTATTTCATCGGCTTCGTAAAGATCGTCTTCGTAAAGGTACCACGCTGATCCGTCTTCATTTTTCGCTTTCCTGCTTTTTCGCTTTCCCCACCTCCTCATGCCCGACTCCACTGCATCCCGTCTGATGGCCGGTCGGCATCTGCCTGCCGTGGTGTTGTTTGTGCTCATCGTGGTGGCCACGCTGGGCTTAGACCTCTGGTTCAAGGCGTGGGCGTTTCGCAATGTCGCCGATCAGCCGATCCTGCTTGATCGCGATGCAGAGGATGGCACGACGCTGGTGCAGACCCTCGATGGCGCTGGCAAACTCGTCACCCACCCGCGTGCCCGTGAACATGAACCCGCCAGCGCGATTCCCTTTCACGAAGGCAAGGTCGTTGTCCCCAATATTTTGGCCCTTCGGCTGACCATCAACACCGGCGCAGTCTTTGGCCTGGGCAAAGGGAAGCAGTGGGTCTTTGTCGTCGTCAGTGTCTTTGCAGTGATCATCATCTCGCTGGTCTTTTTCCGCAGCGATGCACGCTCGAAATGGTTTCACATCACCCTCGCTCTCATCTTAGGTGGCGCGCTGGGCAACATGTACGACCGGGCCATGTACAACGGCGTGCGCGATATGTGCCTGCTTTTCCCTGGTGTGAAACTGCCCTTCGGTTGGCACTGGCCTGGGTTTGTAGGCGGGTCCGATGAAGTCTATCCGTGGATTTTCAACATCGCTGATGCGGCCCTGGTTGTCGGCGTGATCTCGCTCTTCTTCATTTCTTGGCACTCTGACAGGCAGAAACAAGCCGATTCAAAAGCGACTGGTTGAGCTCACCCTCGCCACCACGTTCGGGGTGCCACTGTACGCCGACATAGAACGGCCTGCTCGGATCATCGACCGCTTCAATCACACCATCCTCCGCAGTGGCGATCACGCGCAGCGAGCCTGCGCTGACCATGCCCTGACGATGCGAAGAGACGACGGTACACGTACTCGCAGCCTGACGATCGAAGATCGCCTGCTCATCAGCGAGCTTCACCGCATGACGATTGTTCTTCTGATGCACTTGTGGATTACTCAGCGAATCAGGCAGATACTGATCGAGCTTGCCACCGGCGTGCAGCGTCATCAGTTGCATGCCCAGACAAACGCCCAGCACTGCTTTGCTTTTCATCGGTTCCAGTGCTGCGAGCAGCGCCGATTCAAAGGCTTGCCTACGTGAATCCATCGGCCGCGCGCTGGGATGCGTCACCTCCCCGAACGGCTCCATCTTCGGGTCAACGCCGCCTGTGAAAATAAACCCATCGCACACGCGCAGGTAATGCTCGATCAGCTCCACCTCATGCGGCAGCAGCATCGGCACACCGCCCGCATTCACAACCGAACGGGTGTACGCAATCGCACATTCATACACACCACTGGCAGCCGTGTTCTCGCGATTGTCAACAGTGATGCCGATGATCGGTTTCATGGCGGGATTCTAACTCATCGTTCGCCAAGGCGAACGGCTAAATAGCGCGGCGCACTTCGCTACCTCAACGCACCCGTTCTATCATGCATGCATGTCCGATCGCTCCGACAAACTCGATGGCCTTCGCGCTAAGGCCCGGGCACTGCCCAAAGTGCCGGGCGTCTATCTCATGAAGGACGCCAAGGGTGTGGTCATCTACGTTGGCAAAGCGCTCTGCCTTCCCGATCGAGTTTCCAGCTATTTCCTGCCTTCAACCATCGCCACCGCTTCGCAATCGCTTGGCCCTAAGAAGGCTCCGATGCTCGATATCGTCGATGACTTTGACACCATCGAAGCAGAAGGCGAATGGGAAGCGCTGCTCATCGAGAATCGTCTGATCAAAGATATTCATCCTCGCTTCAACGAATCGCTCACCGATGACAAGAGCTTTCCTTATCTCGTCATCACCACTCGCGATGACTACCCCGGCGTCTTCATCACTCGCGATCCGCACAACGAAGAATATCGCGGAGCCAAAGTCCTTGGCCCTTTCACCAGTGTCTATGCGCTGCGTGAATCGATTCAACTGCTCCAGCGGGTTTTCAAGTTCCGCACCTGCACGCTCGACATTCGCGAACTCGATGACAAACGAAAATATTTTCGCCCCTGTCTGCTCTATCCCATCAAGCAGTGCACCGCGCCTTGCGCTGACCGCATCAGCAAAGAGGATTACCGTGCTGACATCGATCGCTTTGTCCGCTTCATCGAAAGCAAACGCTCGGTGATGCTGCGCGAGCTGCGCGATGAAATGCAGGAGGCGTCCAAAGCGATGCACTTTGAAAAAGCAGCGGTGCTGCGCGATCAGATCAAAGCGATCGGCAAGCTCGATGAGCGTGGCAAGACCAGCGACAACTGGCAGCCCGAAGCAGAAGGCTTTTTCATCGATCCCAAAAAAGGCCTGGAATCTCTGCGGAAAACGCTCGAAATGGATCAACCTATCAGGTGCGTAGAGTGCATCGACATCGCGCACCTTCAGGGCGGCGAAACCGTGGGTTCCAAGGTCTGCTTCATTGATGGCAAGCCGTTCAAGAATGCTTATCGTCGGTACAAGATCAAGACGGTGACCAATGATGATTACGCATCGATTCGCGAAGTGGTCAGCCGTCGCTATCGCGAAGCGGGTGCGGGCCAGGAGCTTTATCCGGAGGTCATCATCATCGACGGCGGCCTCGGACAACTGCACGCCGCACTGGAAGCATTCGAGCAACTCGACACCAAGCCACCCATGGTGATTTCACTGGCGAAGAAGGAAGAGCTGATCTACGTGCAGGCCAGGAGTGAGCCGATTCGGCTGGGGCGGGAAAATCTGGGCCTTAAGTTCTGTCAGGCGATTCGCGATGAGGCGCATCGTTTTGCGCAGCACTATCACCATATTCTCAGACGCAAGAAAGTGGTGGGGGAGTGAAGGAGAAAATGAAATTGCACGGCAAGCGGAGCCGCAACCTGAGCCGCGACTCAACGAGTCGCGGACGTCAACGACCTCGCTACTGCCAAAATCGCGCAACGGTTCTGCGGTAACAGATCAACAGAATCACCGGCTACGTGCGAAGTCAGCCGCGATTTCGTAGTAACCCAAGACACAAGCCGAGATGGTTCGCCCTTTCAGTCCGTTGACGTCCGCGACTCGTTGAGTCGCGGCTCAGTCAAATCACGCATCAATGTCCCTTGTCTTCCGTACCCAGCATCGGCTTGAGCTGCGCCATCAGCGCTTCGAGCTTCTCTTTATCTTTCGCTTCCGCGTTCAGGCGAATCAGCGGCTCCGTGTTGCTCGCACGGCAATTAAACCACCAGCCAGCCGTCTCCCACTGATCAATCGTCACGCCGTCGAGCTTGTCAACGATCGCGCCATCGCCGAAGGTTTCCTCTACCGCATCGAGTGTTTTTTCCTTGTCATCGACATGAAAATTAATCTCGCCGCTCTGCGGGTATTGCTTGAAAGGCTCGACAAGATCGTGCAATGTCTTATCGCTCTGGCCCAGCACACTGAGCACCGCTGCGAAAGCAATCGCGCCACTGTCAGCGTAGAAATTGTCGCGGAAGTAGAAGTGCCCTGAGAGCTCGCCGCCGAAAACGCCTTGCGATTCGCGCAGCGCCGCCTTCATAAACACATGGCCCACGCGGCTCTTCATCGGCCTCGCGCCGTTCTTCACGATCGCTTCTTCCAGCGCCTTGCTCGAGCGAAGATCGTAAATGACCGTGGTGCCGCGCTGACCCCTAGTGAAGTGTTCGACGAGCATGGCCGTCAGGTGATCGCAGCCGATGATCGTACCTCGCTCATCCGTGAGAATGCAGCGGTCGGCGTCGCCATCAAAACAAGCGCCCAGATCAGCGCGGTGTTTGGCGACGCCTTCCTGCGTCGGCTTCATGTTCTCAGCAACGAGCGGATTAGGATCGTGCGAGAACGCACCAGTGATCTCAAAATTAATCGGAATGATTTCCACGCCAGGCAACCCGCTGAAAACCTTGGGCACCAGCTTGCCCGCCATGCCGTTGGACGCATCGACGACCACCTTGATCGGCCGCTTGCCTTTCTTAGGCGCTTGATAAAACTTGAGCACATGTTCGCGGTAGGGCGCCCAGAGATCGCGCTCTTCGTATTTGCCTTTGCCTGTCTTGCTGTCAGGCCCTTCCAGCGATTCCGCGATGGCCTGAATATCTTTGAGGCCGGTCGTTGAACCGATCGGCTTAGCCTGCGGGCCGGAGATTTTGAAGCCGTTGTACTGAATCGGATTGTGGCTGGCGGTGACCTGCACGCCGCCCGCTGCTCCCAGATGGTTGATTGCAAAATAGATGAAGCTCGTGTCGCACATGCCCACGCTAATCACATCCATGCCCGCAGCGCGCACGCCTTCGGTGAATGCTTTGGTGAGCTGCGGCGAGTGTGGCCGCATGTCGTAGCTGATGACGACGGTGTTGGGTAGAAGGAGCGACGGGGCCAAGCCCAAGTCGGCGACCATTGTCTTGAGATACTCGCCGGTGGCGCAGCCGACCTGCCAGGCTTCGGTTTCACCCAGAGGCGAAGGATAAATGGCGCGAACATCGTAGGCCTTGAAAATCTTGCTGAGCATGATGCCTTTCCCTGAAAAGTCGCGGCAGCGAAGTGCCAGCCGTGGGGCCAAGATCATAGCGGATGATGCGTGAGACAGGGAACAGGGGAGAGGAAACAGAGGACAGGGAACAGGGGACAGGGAACAGGGAACAGGGGACAGGGAACAGGGGAGAGGGGACAAAAACGTCGAGATGACGAAGTTCGTCTTCCGTCGCCTGTCTCCTGACTCCTGTCTCCTGTCCCTTGCCCCTATCCCCTGTCTCCTCTCGATTCTGTCCGCTACACTTAGCACATGTCGCGTCAACTGCTCTTCACCGCTGTCGCTTGCGGACTGGCTGCCTGTGTGCTCATCGCCACCTTGGTGCTCAGTCCTGCTGTGTCCAAGCCGGAAATAAAAGAGCGGCCGATCCTCGATCCCAATGCGAAATTTCAGCCCGGACCTGATCCGAGTAATTCGACAGTCGCCACGCCGCAGACCATCACGCCCAGCGGTGTTGTCGAGCGCTACACCGTCCGTCGCTTCAACGAAGCCCGTCAGCAACTGACTATTTTGTCCGGCGAAAAAGCCAGGCCCAAGCCCAACGGCGTTGTCGAGATTGAGAAGATCATTGCGCACATTCACCTGATCCCCGGCCGCCGCGTCGTCGAGATTCAGGCCCCGCGCGGCATGCTCGTCGCTCCGGACAACATCCCCGAATCTGGCACGCTCACCGGCGGCGTCATCATCACGCTCTACGAATCACCAGAGAATCAGATCGTGCAACTGGCACCCGATTCGCCCGACGCATCGCTTAGGCTGTACCTCGATGACGAAGTGAAATTCGATCTCGAACTGGGCACCGTCGAAAGCCAAGGCGCGATCCATCTCACTTCACCTCGCGTGGATTTTCAAGGCACCGGTCTGAGCCTGATCTATAACGAACGGCGTCGCCGCATCAATCGCCTGGAAATTTCGCAGGGCAAGACGATGCGGTTCAATCCCAAAGCAGGGCGCGAACTGACCTCCTCGACTTCGGGCAAGAGCGACAAGAATCGTAGTCTGATCGCGGACTACTACAAAGCCACGCTGCACGATCAGGTGCAGGTCGATGCCCAGCAGGCGACGATCAAGACGAAGATGATGGAGATTTTGTTCAGCCTGGAAAATCGCAACCAGAGCGAAGCGCCAGTAAAGGAAATCGGATGGTCTCCATTTCAGGTCAGTCAACGCGTCCTTGCTGCGGCATGGGCGACATCCTCAGCTTCTGCCGTTTCTACGCAGACCGCACCAACGACAGCGGTGAAACCAACTTCGCGATCGATGATGAAACCCAGTGTTGAGGACGTCACCATCGCCTGGCAGGGTGTGCTGCTCATGGAGCCGCTCGATGTTGCACCGCCGGAGCTGGCTGGGCCTGATGACACGATGATCACGCTGATCGAGGATGTGGAAATTGTCTCGGCTCAGAAGGAAACCATCACTGCTCAGCGCGTGGATTACCTGAGCAGCGCTGCCCGTGTCCGTGTCTATGGCGACACGCTGACGCCCGCTCTGATTCAGGCTCCGCAGCTTGGCAAACTGCAAGTGATCGACTTTGTCGTCCATCAGAACGAAGGCACCGGCAAGATCACGGGGCCGGGTTCGATTGTCACGCTGGCCTCGCCACTAGATAAGCCTGAGACGACACGAGGCAAGCTGCCGCAAGGCTTGTCGCTCAAGTGGAACGAAGGCGCGGACTTTACGTTTCATGTGAAAAAAACTGCGGAAAAAAAGGCGCACGATGCGGAAGCTCCCGCCCAAGTTGAGGCGGATAATCTCGCGAAACGAAACACAAATCCGACGCTCAATCCCGTGGCCAAACTCGACGCACTCAAGCACGCGGTCTTTCATGGCACCGTCAAAGTGGAACATCCGCAGGTCGATCTGCAGACAGACAAACTTTCGATTGCGATGGCGGAGCCGGCTCAAGGCAAGCAGGATCCGCAGGAAATCATCGCCACCGGCCACGTGAATGCGACAGCGCGAAGCTCCGGCGAGCAGCCGCCACTCGATTTGGAAACAGATGAGCTCACGATTCGGTTCACCAGCGATGGCAAGAGCAAAGCGCAGCCGACGCAACTCGTGGCCAGTGGCAATGTGAAGACCAAGCAAGGCGAGCGCGGCTTATCTGCTGGCACGCTCGATGTCGCACTGGTGGAGAGCAAAGCGACAGCGGATGGAAAGCCCGGCAGCGACCGCTTGACCATCGAGCGATTGCTCGCTCAGAAAGATGTTCAGGTCACGGCCAGTTCGCCGCCGATGCTCGTGAAAGCCGACAAACTCGATGGCAACGCGGTGACGGGAATCCTGCATCTTTATGGCACAGGCGAAGTGCCCGCGTTTGTGCAGCGCGAGAGCAACACGCTCACCGGCAAGCACATCACGCTGCGTGAATCCGATCAGTATGTCACAGTCGATGGCCCCGGCGAAGCGACCTTTACAGCCGCCAGCGGTCCGGTCAAAGCGGGCGAAGTCGCTTCGCCGCCGCAGCATCTGAAAGTCAACTGGCTCCACTCGATGGATTTCAACAACACCACCGGCCACGCCAATTTCCATGGCCAGGTCGTCGCAGGCAGTGACCGCGGCGTGGACATCACTCGCTTTCAGTCCAGCGATCTTTCACTGGAGATCGACCCGCTTTCCCCTGAGCAAACCAAGGGAAACAAGCAAGGCCTGGGCGCGCTTATCGGCACCAAAGAAGATGCAGAGAAACCGGCGAAAACTCCCCAAGCCACTGCCGCAAAAGCGAAGCAACCCGATCGCCAAATTCGCAAAATGGTCGCCAAGGAAAAGGTCGTCTTCGAGGCAGAGCAGTGGACTGATCGCGTGGATGGCAAGCTGGGCACGCGCTTTCGCCTGACCGGCCCGCTCCTGAATTTCGACAACACCACCGGCAAACTCACTGTCACCGGCGCAGGCACGATGCAGATCGAAGATTACCGCGCCAAGGAAAAAGCCAAGGCCATCACCACCGACGAAAAGCCCGCATCCCCCGTCGCCTTCGTCGGCCAGGGTGTCACGCTTTTCCTCTGGCAATCTTCGCTGGTCATCGATGCTAATCACAACGATGTGCGCATGGACAAAGAAGTGAAGATGATCCAGCAGCCCGCCACAGGCTCGGAAATCATCATGCAGTGCAATCAGCTTATCGCTGACTTCCAATCCACCGGCGGCCTCAATTCCTGGCTGACCGGCCAAGCGGGCCAACCAAAACTCGATAACGTCACCGCAGCGGGCAACCTTTCGATCTTCTATCAGAAGCAAACCGTGCGCGGCGACCAGCTCTACTACACCAGCAACAAACAGATGGCGATCATTTCTGCTGAGGACGGCCGCATGGCGGAACTGGATACAGAAACGACGACGCTGCCCGCGCGGCAGTTCCGCTGGTTCCTCGATAAGGATCGCATCGTCGCCGAGGAGCCTGGCGCGGTGCGCACGAAGGTGGGGAATTAGAATTGACTGTATATCAGAGCCGGACTCTGTGAGTCCGGACAGATAGATGAAGCCTATCCGCAGGCTGAATCTGTCTGATTCACGCAGTGGACACGCGATGAATATTTTGGGTTGCTGCGCGGAAGCGGCTCGCGGCGGCGTTGAGCCTTGCGAGCCGACCGGGTTTACAAAACCCGGCTCTGATAAGGCATGTGCCGCAGTTCATGTCGCCTTGGGCGGCACATAGCGCGGGAAGAGCGCATCGCCCGTCTGCAGCGGTGCGCCGGGTTTGAGCTGTCCCCACGTTACCCACTTCGCCAGTTCGCCGCGTCCGTTGTCCTTGAGTGCTTCAGCGTAATGCGAGCAGCCGATGCGCCGCCAGATTTCTTCGCACTTGGCGGGAATGATGGGCCAGAGAAGGATCGAAGCAATGCGCAGAGCTTCGGCACAGTTGTAGAGAATCGTGCCGACTTCTGGAAGCTTCGCGGGGTCTTTGGCGAGTTTGAAAGGGCTCGTGGCCTCTATGTAACCGTCAACACATCCAGCTAATCTGAAAGCCCATCCATTCGCCTTCGTGATCTCCAGAACATCCATAGATGCGCAACTCTGAACAGTTGAACTCGTTGCGTTGACGTCAAGTGGAGTATCTCCAGTTAGCATCGGAGGCCCGACAGGTGGGATGCGGCCTTCAAAATACCTGCTCGTCATGTTTGAAACACGACTAAAACAATTCCCCAGCACATTCGCCAGATCACTGTTGTAAACCTCCGCAAACTTCGCTTCCGCAAAATCGCTGTCCGTCGTGCCCATCGGCCCGTTGGTCCCAAGAAAATAGCGCAGCGCATCGAGGCTGAACGTCTCGACGTATTTATCAATCTTCTCCAGGTCGATGAAGTTCCCCAGCGATTTGCTCATCTTCTGACCTTCGCTGATCCAGAAGCTGTGCGCGTAAATCATCCGAGGCAGCGCGACCCACTCATACCCTTCGCATTTGCGGAGCGCAATCAGCAGCGCGGGCCAAATGGCAGCGTGAAACCAGAGAATATCTTTCGCAATGAGGTGCGTCGCGCCGCTCTCCCAATAACCTCGGCGGTCAGGTGTATCCACAAACGTCAGATAGTTGAACAGCGCATCGATCCAGACATAAACAGTCTGCTGCGGGTCGGTGGGAAACGGAATGCCCCAGCCGCCGGCTCCACTGCGACTGATGGGCACATCATTCATTTCGCGGATGCGGGAGACGATTTCATTCTTTCTCGCCGTGGGCTGAACATCGAAGAGCAACGAACCATCCTCGCGTTTGAGCCGACCTTGCGGGTGCTCATCATCGAGCAGCCGCAGCAGGTCATCGCGGTAGCTTTCGAGTTTGAAAAAGTAATTCTTCTCGCCTTTTCGCACCAGCGGCTTGCCATTGATCGGCGACTTGAAACCGTATTCCTCTGCTTTGGAATCGGTGACATATTCTTCCTGGCCAGCGTCGTACCAGCCTTCGTAAGTGCCTTCATAGACATCGCCGGTTTTGAGTAGGGCGGAGATATATTCCTGCACCTTGGTCTTGTGCCGATCCTGCGAGGTGCGGACGAAGTCGTTGTTGGTGATGGCCAACTTCTTGAACGTGCTATCGAACACGGCGGCGTTCTGGTCAGCCCACTGCTGCGCAGTGAGGCCGCGCTGGGTGGCAGCATCGACAACTTTGGCGGCATGTTCATCGACGCCGGTGAGGAAGAAAACATCGTCGCCGCGCAGGCGGTGGTAGCGAGCGATGATGTCAGCAACGGTGGTCGTATAGACGTGGCCGATGTGCGGGCGGTCGTTGACGTAATAGATCGGAGTGGTGATGTAAAACTTGTCGGTCATGGCGAAGATTGTAGGAAAAAGAGGCGCGAGAAAGTAATCCCATTTCAAAGCCCACGCATTCCCATGCGCGCGTCGCCTTTGTTCTACAATCCGGGCATGGCGATTCTGCGTGATCTGATCTACGGCTTCGTCGCGGCGGTGACCAGTCCGGTGTGGATGATCTCTCTGCTGCGCACAGGGAAATGGCGCACCGATTGGAGCGGGAGGTTTGGGCATGTCCCGAAAGAGAAGAGCGAAGCTGTGAACGGCTTGGGGAGCGAAGGCGCGAAGAAGACGGTGATGATTCACGCGGTGAGTGTGGGTGAAGTCAATGCGACGCGCGATCTGATCAAGCGAATCAGCGAAGACCTGGGCGACAAGGTTCGCATCGTCATTACCGCGACCACCAACACCGGCTTCGACCGTGCGACGGAACTATACGGCGACGGCGGCGGCAACGGCAACTGCAACGGCGATAGCGGCGGCAAGCACATCGTCCTGCGATACCCCTTCGATTTCTCCCGCTGCGTCATGCGGTTTCTGGATGCTGTTCGGCCGGCTGTGGTGGTGCTGGTGGAGTTGGAGGTTTGGCCGACGTTTGTTGAAACGTGTGCCAAGCGGCAGATTCCCGTTTGCGTCATCAACGGCAGACTCAGCGAGCGCAGCTACAAACGGTACAAATTGGTGCGATGGCTGATGCGAAAAAGTTTTGCGAGTCTGGCGACCTGTGCGGTGCAGACCGTCGATTACGCCCAGCGGTTTGTCGCCATGGGCGCGGCGAAGGATCGCGTGATCGTCACCGACTCCATGAAATGGGACAACGCCAAGGTGGTGGAGCCTGGCGATTTGAAGGGCGTTTCAGAACTCGCCTCAGCCATGGGCATTGATCGCGACAAGCCTGTGGTAGTCGCGGGATCGACCGGGCCTGGCGAAGAGGAGTTGCTGCTGCGACAAAAAGCTGATGGCGTGCAACTGGTGCTGGTGCCACGAAAGCCGGAGCGGTTTGAGGAGGTGGCGGGGGTGATTCAGCGGTGGTTGAGTCAGAAGGGAAACGGAGCGAAGCCGCGAGCGGCGGGGGGCGGAAGCAGCGGTGTTGTCAGGCGGTCGCAGTGCGCTGATGGCACGCAGCGCGGCATCAATACATCGGAAGTTTTTCTGCTAGATACGATGGGCGAGTTGCGAAAGGCGTATGCCCTGGCGACGGTGGTGATCGTGGGTCGAAGCCTGATTGATCTTTATGGCTCTGATCCGATTGAGCCGATCGCTTTGGGTAAGCCGACGGTGATCGGGCCGCGCTATGGTGACTTTGCGGATGTGGTGGAGGCGTTTCGTGAGGAGGATGGCATCGTGGTGAGCGATGATCCTTGGAAGGTCGTGACTGCCTTACTTGGCGACAGCGAGCGGGCACGGCAACTGGCGGTGAACGGGCGACGCGTTATTCTGTCCCGGCAAGGTGCGACGCAGCGGCATGTGGCGGTGATTCAGGCGTTGTTGCAACAGCAGGACAGTGTGAAAACATGAAGAGAACAAAGCGAAAAAGCGATAAAGCGAGAAAGCGCAAAATTCGGAGATGCGAGCCGCCGCGCCGCGTCTGTTGTTGGTGATGCCTCTGTCTTTATTTCCCGCCTTTTCGCTTGCCCGCTTTCCCGCTTTTCCTCCACCATGCCTTCCACTTCACTCAGACAAACCGTGCTCGCCGCCGCCCGGCGAATTGTCATCAAGTTTGGCACACAGCTGCTCACTGGCAGCGATGGTCATCTCGATGTCGCCTACTTTCGTCAGATTGCTGCGCAGGTCGCAACGCTGCGTCAGCGCGGCTACGAAGTCACCATCGTCAGCAGCGGTGCCATCGGCGCAGGCATCAAAGAACTGGGACTGACCAAGCGTCCACGCGATGTGGCGGAGCTTCAAGCCGTCGCTGCTGTCGGGCAGCGGCGACTGATGACGCACCTGCACGACGCCTTCGCGCCGCATGGCCTCTTTGTCGGTCAGGTGCTCGTGACCCGCAGCGACTTTGACGATCGGCAGCGGTATCTGAACATTCGCAACTGCATCGCTCATCTGCATCGCATGAACTGCGTGCCGATACTCAATGAAAACGACACGGTCGCTGTCGATGAAATTCGCTTTGGCGACAACGATCAACTGGCAGCACTCACCTGCAATGCCCTTCGCGCTGATGCGCTGGTGCTGCTCACCGTTGTCAACGGCTTACTCGATGATCGCGGCCAGCGCATTGATCTGGTCGAGGACATCAGCGCAGCAGTTGGTCACGTGCGCAGTGAGAAATCAAAACTGGGCACCGGCGGCATGTCGAGCAAACTCACCGCAGCACAGCAGGCGACGCAAGCAGGCGAACTGGCGATCATCGCCAATGGACGCGAGCCTGAAGTGCTGCTCAAACTGTTCGGCGGCGACTCCAAAGGCATCGGGACAATCTTCGCGCCTAAGAAAAAGAAGCTCGACAGTCGGCGCAGATGGATCGGTCTGACCAAACGACCAGCGGGCAAACTTGTCGTTGATGATGGTGCTGCTGCCGCGCTGGCGCGAGGCAAGAGTCTGCTGCCAGCGGGCATCATCGAAGTGACCGGCAGATTCGAACGTGGCGATGTGGTGGCGGTGGTCAATGGACAGGGCGTGGAAATCGCCCGTGGCCTGACCAATTACAGCAGTGAAGAAACGCAGCAAATCAAAGGCAAAAAGACCACGCAGCTTGCCGAGGCCATCGGCAAGCTGGCTTACGATGAGGTCGTGCATCGCGATCAGATGGTGGTGACCAAGGCGATATAGCCCCCGGCTTGCCGGGGGAAACGATACGAAATTCTGCAACTCTGATTTACTGTTGAAATGTTCGGCGAAGATCACCCCCGGCAAGCCGGGGGCTATGTGCCATTCACATGCGCTCGATCACTTGAATGCCCAGCAGGCCCAGCCCTAGTGCGAAGGTTTTTGCGGTGACGTCGCTAAGCCGCAAGCGGCTTTGTTTCGTGGCTTCATCGGGTGCAATGAGCACGGGGCAGTTCTCGAAAAATCTGTGGTAACTCGCCGCAAGGTCGTAGAGGTAAGCGCACAGGCGATGCGGCTCCAGGCTCTGCGAAACCGAATCAATCACCGCAGGCAATTGCAGCAGCTTCAGAGCGAGCATGCGCTCGGCTGCATCCGCAATCACAATCTCCTTGTCACTCAGATCCGCAGGATTGATGTTGCCTTTGCGGAAGATGCCAAACACACGCACGTATGCATTTTGAATGTAAGGCGCGGTGTTGCCATCGAAGGCCAGCATCCGGTTCCAATCGAAAATGTAATCTTTCACACGATCACCCGACAGGTCGGCATACTTGAGCGCACCAATGCCCACCGCCTGCGCAACCTTGGCACGCTCGCTCTCAGGCAGCTCCGGATTTTTTTCATTGATGACGGTCAGAGCACGATCAACCGCTTCGTTGAGCAGGTCAACGAGTTTCACCGTACCGCCTTCGCGGGTCTTAAATGGTTTCTTGTCAGGCCCGAGCACCATGCCAAAGGGCACGTGATCAATACGAATACTTTCCGGTGCCCAGCCTGATTTCCGAAGTGCCCAGAAGAGCATCGCAAAGTGATCGGACTGGCGGGCATCAGTGACATAGACAATGCGATCGGCTTTCAGTTTATTGATGCGGAATCGCGCTGCGGCAAGGTCCGTCGTCGCATAGAGAAAGCCGCCATCGCTTTTGCGAATGATCATCGGCTGCGGGTTGCCATCAGCATCCTTGAAACCATCGGGGTAGAGCACGAGCGCGCCCTGGCTTTCATGTGCGAGGCCGCAGGAGGTGAGCGAAGAAACGACATCGGCAAGGTAGCTGTTGTAAGCACTTTCGCCGCGGATGTCATCGTTTTTTAGCAGCACGCCCAGTCGTTCATATGCTTCGTTGAAGTGATGCTTGGATTCTTCGATCAGGCCCTGCCAGAGCGCGAGTGTTGTGGCGTCGCCGGATTGCAGTGCAACGACGCGCTTGCGCGCGCGATCAGAAAAGGCGGCATCATCGTCGAAATGTTTCTTCGCAGCCTGGTAGAGCGCGTTGAGGTCGCTGATGGAGTGACCTGCTTTGGGATCCCATTTCATCTCGATGAGATGTTCGATGAGCATGCCAAACTGCGTGCCCCAGTCGCCCACATGATTCTGCCGAATGACGCGATGGCCTTGAAAGGCAAGCACGCGCGCGACGGCATCGCCGATGATCGTCGAGCGCAGATGGCCGACGTGCATTTCCTTGGCGACGTTGGGACTTGAGTAATCCACGACGACGGTTTGCGCCGGTGAAGCGGCGGGTACGCCGAGCCTCGCATCATCAGCCATCGCGTTGATGGCGGTGCTCAGGAATGCGCTGGTCAGATGAAGGTTGATGAAGCCGGGGCCTGCGATTTCTACTTTGGAGCAGAGGTCATCAAGCTTGGCGGCTGCGACGATTTTCTCTGCGATTTCGCGGGGTTTCATGCCGACCTGTTTGGACAGACTCATCGCCAGATTGGCCTGGTAGTCGCCGTGCTGGGCGCTGGCAGAAGGGCGGATGAGCGGATCGATGTGGGCGTAGTCGGAGCCGATCGCCGAGGCGATGGCATCTTGAAACCGCTGCGTGATCAGAGCAAGAACATCGGGCATGGTCGGGCCTTATAGGGTTGCGAAAAGTCGCGGCATGGTCGGAGGGATAAAGGGGCGAGTCAAATCATGTGAAGCGATGAACTGGATGCGAGGGCCGCGATGCGGTCACTCCTTGGGCATCGGAATCTCGAGTTGATTGGGCACAGCAAAGAGCGCGAGCATTGCAAAGGCGATGGCCGCACGCAACTGATGGCCTGCGGCAAAGCGAAATGATGCGATGAGTGACGACATGAAAAAGCCTCCGTGCAGGAGCGATCACATGATCACCCGTGCGGGAGGCTCATCATACGGCATCAGAATTAATCTCACCGCCTTCGCTTCACATCGCGGCGATCCTTGCGACGGCTCTCCGCCTCGGCAGCGCGGCGCTGCTTACGGCTCATCGGCTCGCGCCCACCGCCTGCACGGTTAGCCGTCTCCATGTCCGCTTCTTGTTCTTCGCTGCCCTGTGCGTTGCCTCGGCCTGTCAGTGCGCTGCCTGCCTCGGCGTGCTGGGCTTGCTGCTGCGAGCCATAGACGTTGCGAGCTTCGACGTTGGCTGTGAGCCTGGCGCGGAAGATCAGGTCGGTCACGCGGTCGCGCACCAGCTTCTGCATCTGCCTGAAGTGGCTGGCACCTTCGCGCTTATAGACGACGCGCGGATCCTTCTCGCGGTCAGAGATCGATCGCGTACTCACCGAATCGCGCAGTTGATCCATTGCGTAAAGATGATCCTTCCACGAGGAATCGAGAATCTGAAGCAGCACATAGCGCTCAAGTTGCCCCAGTTCTGATCGGTGCAAGGCTCGTGCTTTTTCAACGAGCACATCGCGGCGATCATCTGCCACGGCCAGTTCTTCTTCTGTACACTTTCGGCCCAATCGCTCTTCCACCCACTTGGCGAGCGATGGCGCATCGCGGTGTTCTTTCATCGCATTATCGACGAGTGCTTCAAGCTTGCCGCCGTGGATCCAGGCGTCGCTGGCGGCGACCAGTTCATCGCGCATTTGAGCGCGGGTGCGATTGGTGATCTGCTCAGATGTCCAGGTCAGTTCGTAGCGATGAGCGACCCAGGCGCAAAGCTGCTGCGCTGCCCACTCGCCATTTTGCTGAGCAGCGGCGAAGGCCATGTCGAGTACGAAATCAACCGGATATTCGCTTTCACGATTGGCGTAGGCTTCGCGGGCTTTCTTGAGGATGAACTCCGTGACTTCCTCGTGGTGCATTGTCGCAAGCTCTTCGACATTCAGTTCGATGAGGAATTTCTGCTTCGCCCAGTCTGCCAGTTGCTTGAGCGGATAATGAGGCACGAGGAATTTGGCGATGCCGGTCAGGTCCTTTTTACCGATCTGTTCCTGTGCCGCCTCGGCGAGTTTCGTTCGCACCTCCAGCACGCTCATTTGGCGAATCTGATTCTGCGACATGTTCACCGAGAATTTGCTCTGTGCCCAGGCGCTTAAGCCACGCGTGTCCCAATCCTCGGGCGGGGCATCGTCGTTCATGTATTCGCCCAGCGTGACTTCCACGAGTTGTACCGCTTCTGCACGGGCATCAGCGCGAATCTCATCGATGAGGCCATCTTGATCCGTCGAGCGCAGCTTCGATGGTTCCACGCTCACATCGAGCGTCTCCCTGCACCACTCGGCAATCTGCGTGGGCAGGTATTCGCGATCGGTGTAGAGATCGACAGCGTCTTCAACGCTCTTCTCGATGTAGTCGAAAACGATCTGTTCAATGCGGTTGCCTTGGAGCACTTCCTGACGCACGGTGTAGAAGCCGTTGCGCTGATGTTCCATGACTTCGTCGTAATCGACGAGTTGTTTGCGAATCTCGAAGTTGCGCTCTTCCACCTTGCGCTGAGCGCGTTCGACGCTCTTGGTGATCCAGCGGTGTTCGATGGCGTCGCCTTCTTTCATGCCCAGCCGCGAAAGCGTCTTGAGCACGATGGGGCCTGCGAACATCTGCATGAGTTCGTCATCGAGACCGATGAAGAATCGCGAGGAGCCTTTGTCACCCTGACGACCAGCGCGGCCGCGCAATTGATTGTCAATACGGCGGGCTTCGTGGCGCTCGGTGCCGACAATATGCAGGCCGCCCATCTCTTGGACATGCTTAAACATCTCGAGCTTGTGCAGCATGAATTCAGGGGCCTGATCGAGTTTGGCGATGCAGTCCGCTTCACTGAGCGTCTGCGCCTTGGCGGAATCGGTCTGCGTATTCGTGGCGACCCAGTAGCGCAGCAGGCCGAGCTTGATTTCTGAATCGGACATGGACTCGACATCCTTGTCCTTGATGCCCAGGATTGTCTTGGCCTGATGACGATAAGAGAGGGTCACCAGTTCATCATCGCCCATCTCCGGCTTGGCCTGCTTGGGCAGCATGTTGCGAAGCTGCCAGTGGCGAACGAGTACGGCCCGATCGATCGGTTGCAGCTTGATGTCCGTACCACGACCGGCCATGTTGGTCGCGATGACCACCGCGCCCAGTTCGCCGGCATGTTCAACGATATGAGCCTCGCGCTCGTGCTGCTTGGCGTTGAGCACTTCGTGCGGAATCGAATAGCGCTTGCGCAGAAGCTCGCTGAGAAATTCGCTTTTCTCAACGCTCGTGGTACCCACCAGCACAGGGCGGCCCACATCGTGTTTGGCCTTGATTTCATCGAGAATGGCGTTCCACTTGTCTTTGCCGGAGAGGAAAATCAGATCGTCGCGATCAACACGAACAACAGGCACGTTGGTCGGAATGCAGACGACATCGAGCTTGTAGATTTCGTTGAATTCGGTGGACTCGGTGATGGCGGTGCCGGTCATGCCTGCCAGGCGCTTATACAACTTGAAGAAGTTCTGGATGGTGACGGTCGCCATCGTCTGCGTTTCCTGTTTGATGGAAACGCGTTCTTTCGCTTCGACGGCCTGGTGCAGACCATCGGACCACTGGCGGCCGACCATCTTGCGGCCGGTCGATTCATCAACGATGACCACCTCATCGCGCTCGACGACGTATTCCGTATCTCTGCGATAGATCACATGTGCACGCAGCGCGTTCTCCAGAAGGTGCGGCATGTCCATGTTGTTGCCGACGTAGAACGAGCCGATGTCCGCCTGCTTCTGCGCCTCGGCGATGCCGTCGTGGGTGAGGTGGGCTGCTTTCTTTTCGCGCTCGACTTCGTAGTACTGCACATTCTTATCGCGCTCTGCGGTGAGGCGGGGAATTTCCTGTTCCTCGATGCGCTTCATTTCTTCCTTCATCTTCGGAACAGCAGCGCCATCGCGCGTGTTACGCATGTCGCCTTCGAGGGTCTTCATGCGCATCTCAGCCGCCTTGACGCGAGCATCGGCGGCATCCCAGTCGCGCTGCTTTTGCATCAGGTGCCGTGCGAGACTGTCAGCAAGGGCGTAGCGCGGCTGATCATCGTGCGCCTGACCGCTGATGATCAGCGGCGTGCGGGCTTCGTCGATCAGGATCGAATCGACTTCGTCAATGACGGCAAAGTCGCGGGTCTTTTGCACCTGCTCCTCGGCGGTGAGTTTCATGTTGTCGCGCAGGTAGTCGAAGCCGAACTCACTGTTGGTGCCATAAACGACATTGCACTGATAGGCCTCAGATTTCTTCTCACCCGGCTGCATGTGGAACGGATGAATCGCGCCGACGGTCAAGCCAAGATGGAAATAAAACGGAAACACCCAGTCGCGATCGCGCTGCACGAGGTAGTCGTTAACGGTGACGACATGGCACTGAAGACCTTCGAGACAGGCTTGGAAGCAGCCGAGCGGGCCGACGATGGTTTTGCCTTCGCCGGTTTTCATTTCCGCGATACGGCCTTCGCTGAGCACCATGCCGCCGATGAGCTGCACATCGAATGGCCGAGCACGGAAGGGCGGACGACTCTTGGGATAAAGGACGCGCACGGCTTCATAAAGCTCAACCGGAATATCCACGAGATGCCAGGCGGGCACCAGTTCGGCGCAGCCCATCTCCGCGCGAGGCTCGGTGGCGGCGATCTTGGCTTTCACCTCTTCGTAGATGGCGCGGGCAGAATCGGGAAGCTGTGCAGAGTCAAAACTGAAGGCGGGATTGAAGATGTTGCGGATACCCACCGCACGATCCATCGCTTCACGCGCCACCGCCAAGGCTTCGGGGCGAACCTCTTCCATCGGCGTGCCCTTGGCGATGCGGGCGATGAAGTCGGCGGTCTTTTCCTTGAGCTGAGCATCGGTCAACTTGCGGACCTGCGGCTCAAAGGCGTTGATGGCGGCGACGCGGTTGTTGAATTTCTTCACCAGTCGATCGTTGCGGGTGCCAAAGATCTTGCGAAACACATTGGAGATGGCGGCAGTAACCATGGATAAACCCTTGCTTGCGGATCACGCTGATCATTCAGGAATGAATATGAAATCAGCGATCAGTGATTGGAGATCGGTCGAGAATCGAATCAGGCGATGATCAAAACGCCAAGCGCAGATCATGCGACACGATTGAAGAGACAGTCACGGAGATTTCAGTGGAGTGGCTGCTGCCGTTGCCAGGGCACAAGCAGACAGTGAGACGAAAGGATCAAAGCACCGGCGGAGGCAGATCGGTCAGCGCTGCACGCAGCGGCTCTATGAAGTGAAAGGTGAACTGCTCGGATTCACAAATGGCGACGAGCGCGCCAAGATGAAGATCAAGGGAATTGGAGAGACCTGCGGGTTGACCTGCGAAGGTCGGGCCGGCTTCATCGCCGCCAAAGACATCGCGAATCTGCCTGGCCGCATCGGCGAATCGGCTGAGCCACTGCCCCAGCGACTCGGCATCAGCCATGGCGCGGGTGGGAACCTGGCGGCCGGCATTCATGAGGACTGCCGCGACCGTCACATCAGCCGCCGAGGTAATCGACAGCATCACCGCAGCGGCAAGCACAGTGGCGGGAAACACGGGTTGGGTACGAAGCGGCCTCACGATGATTAGATTATCGGTGTGGCAAGGGTGTCAGGTCAAGTCGAGTGCAAAAAAGCATTGGATATTGCCAGGCCAACTTATTTAGCCGTTCGCCTTGGCGAACGAAGAAAGTGTTATCGGCGGTCGCTGTGCATCCCTCATTTCCAGTAATCTTTCAGCCATCCCCTTGCTGGAATTATTCTATGTCTCAAGAACAATCATCCTTCAACGCTCGCCCGCACATCCTTCATGAAGCGACTTTCCGCCAGCTTCTCGACCTCAAGCCCAATGTCGCCATTCTGCCGTGGGGTGCGACCGAGGCTCACAATTATCACCTGCCACATGGCACCGATGTGATCGAAGCGACCACGCTGGGCGAGGCGGCGACGACCGCTGCCAACGCCAAGGGCGCTCGCTGTGTCCTGCTGCCCACCGTGCCCTTTGGCAACAACAACACGCAGCTCACACAGGTCGCCACGATCACCATGCGCACCGCCACGCAGCTCGCTGTCCTGCGCGATGTTGCTGAAAGTCTGGTGCGACAGGGCATCGATCGGCTGGTGCTCCTGAATTTCCACGGCGGCAACGAATTCAAACCGCTCATCCGCGATGTGATGCTCGATCTGCCGATCTTCATCGTTCAAGTTCACGGCTTCGCCCTGGCACCGCAGATGAAGGCGCACCTCGAAGATGCGACAGGCGATCATGCAGATGAGTTTGAAACGAGTTTGATCATGCACCTTTCGCCGCAGTGGGTCGCGCCGCTGAGCGAAGCGGGCGATGGTGCACGCACACCCAGTCAGCTACCGAAGCTCACAGGTACGCCGGGCGTCTGGTCGCCTCGCGACTGGAAGGCTGCAACGAAAGACACAGGCATCGGTAACCCTCGCGCTTCCACGGCTGAAAAAGGCGCGATGTTTTTTCAGATGCTCGTCGATGCGCTGACGCCCGTGCTGGTGGAACTATCAGCCGCAAAGCGCGGGCAGTATCCGTTCATCATCGGCGGCAAGTGAGCGGCATCGTGTAGGAAGAGATGAAGAATGAAAAATGCCATTGAAAAATGAAAATTGCAAAATCACGAGGCGTGATGCGCCAACACGATTCTGCACTTTGCATTTTTCACTTTGCAATGGGCATTGGCCATTGGCCTTGTTGAATTGCTGCATCATCAAGCCATACGCATCGGCCTTCGCATGCGACCCAACACGCTCAGGCCAACCCACGCGATGACGACGAACAATGCCAGCGGCGCGGGCTCGGGAATCGGCGTGGTTTCCTGCAAACGAATCGGTGGCTGCGTGAGTGTGTAGTCGCCAAGGATCACATCGTTGCCACATCCCCAGGCAATCTGAAATGCGAACTGGCTGGGCAACGTGTTGAGCGGATTTAAGTCGAAGGTGTACTGATAGGCATAGGTGACGCCTTCGCTACCGCCGAAGTTGTGGCTGGCGGTTTCGATGGCGAAGAGATCGTGGCCGAGACCGGTGCCTACGGCCCATGCGCCGATCTGTGTGTCGATTGAAGTGCCGCGATAAGAGCCAGAAAGATTTTGCAGGCCCAGTGTGGAATGCACTTCGTAAAGTCTGCCCGCATCCAGCCCCGCATTGCCTGATTGCGTGACGACGCCCAGCTCAAATTGGTGATCGTTGTTGAGGTCGATCATGAGATCGCCAAGGTTGAGCGTAGATCCACTGGCGGTGGCTTGAAAGAGTGAACTGGCGATGAGCAGGACTTGTACCTGTGAGCCGTTGTTGCGGATGTGAACTTCTTCGAGGTCGAATTTTTCGCCGGTGGTACCGCCGGGGCTGGGCTGATGGCCGATGCCGTTGGGGTAGGAAAGTGGCGAGTAATTATTCTGACGAATGGACGTGATGCCGCTCGCGGATGTGTTGCCATTGGCTTGTGAGAAGGGCGTGATGCCCCAGCCCATGACGTTGCCGGTGCTATCGAATGAAATCGCCTGTGTGCTTTGCGCTGGCATGAGCACCAGACATAAAGCCAGCAGAGCAGGTGCTAACGAACGAATCGCGCGAGCCTGGATGAGAGAGACGCAAATCATGTGAAACACTCCTCCGGCGGCGTGAAGACGAGCGACCACGCGATCCCTGCGTCAACAAAGCCAACCGAAGGAAATGAATGATTTAGGTCGCAGCAACGCAAACCCGCGCGCTGAACGTAAGACAAACCCGCACGCCTTCGTGCTGAAGATGCGGATCGTGACGACTGTAAGGACAGGCAGTGTGAATCAGGAGATGAGCAGTGAGTAGCAAGAGCGAGCGATGAGCCAGATCGCAAATCGATTAGAACTTGGAACCACCATTACTTGGAGCCACCATTACTTGGAGCCACCTTCGCGCGCGCGGGCCAGGCCATCGACATACTTACGGCGAATCTCCATGCACTCGCGAATGCGATTGTGAATGTCGATCGCTCGTTTGCGATTGTAAGAGAGCACGGTGAAGACGCAGGTGACCAGCATGTAGCCCAGAAGGGCGAGGATGAACCAGACAGATTGAATCACTTGGCCAGTCATGCATAGGCGTTATCGGCATTCAAGGGCGGTAAACTTCAGTGAGTTCAGCCGGGGCGAAGATTAGCTTTCAAGTTCAGCCTTCAAGTTCAGCTTTCAATAGGATCGGCCCCTGATAGCCGCCCGCCACGAGAAGGCGCGACAAAGGCTGCACATCCAGCGGCTGCCCCTTGAGCGTCACCGGTTGCCACGGCCCATTGTTCGTGCGAGCAACAGCGGGCCAGGTGACCGCCATGAGCTTGGGCATTGCCAGTTTCATGCGCTGATCCAAGAGCGACAGATCACCATCGACTGCGTGCCAGTCGCCGGCATTGAACACAACGCCGACGTCTTTCCGGTTGACACGCATCGCCAGTCGCACTGCATCTTCGATGCGCTCCAACCAGTTGGCGATGGTGGGACTGAGACCGATGCCCACGCGGTGAGCGGCGGCGGCTTTGGCGATCTTCGTGATGAGCGAAGCGGAAAGGGGCAAAGCGCGTGGCGAGGAAGGCGCATCGTGATGGCCGCTGCTGCCGAGGGTCAGGTGAAGCGCCGCCTGTTGTTGGCCTAGCAGAGGAAGCAGCGGGGCGATCATCGACAGCAGACTCGTCGCATCCGCACGAATGTCGAGATGCATGGTGCATGCGATGAACTTGAACTTATGCTGATGAAGCAGATCAAACGGAAGGCTGCCGATCTGATTTGCATCACAGACGACACGCGTGATGTTCTGTGCTTTGAGCTTATCGAGTAAAACCTGCCAACCAGAATCATCGTCACGCAACGTGCTGGCAGCACCACTCACATCCATGGCAAAATGAAACGGCATGGGCGAGACGGTAGCGATGCGATCGCGCAGATGCAATGCCTCCTCATCGTCCGCACAACCCAACTGTGCTACGCTTTCGCGATCGCTGAATCAGGAAGCCGATGCCATGCAGGATGCAAAGCCCACAGCCAGGAGTACAGCAACGCGCGAGATGAAAGCGATCATCGATCCGCCCATGTCGCAGTGGCATCCGCGCGAGCACTCCGGCCCCCCAACCATCTCCACCGGCCACCAGGCGGGTTTCTGGCATCCGGGCATCTTCGCCAAGTGTCTGGCCACCGCGCGCTATGCAAAACAGATCGGCGGCAAGGCCACCTACCTGCTCGTCGATCACGATGACAATGACTCATGCCGTCTCGAACTGCCCATCATCCAGGGCGATCAGTTGCAAGTGCTCTCACTCACGCTTGCGCCTTCGCTTACTGGTGTCGCGCTCCGATCACAGCCCTTGATCGATTGGGAGAAAGCAGCATGCATGCTGCGCGATGCGATGGCGTCAACGGAGTATCAACTCGCTGCCGATGTGCAGCCACTGCTTAGCACCATTGAATCGCAAGTCGCAGCGAACAACACCACTGAAACAAGCCAAACCCGTGCAGGCCAGTGGGCAAGGTTGTTGCAACAAATGTGGCGACCGATCATCGGCGAACTCGACATCATTCACTCAACCTCGCTGATCGATGCTGCCATGGTTCATCGCCTGCTGCACGATGCCCCGGCCTGTGCCCGCAGTTATAACGAAGCCGTCGCTGCCTTTCCGCAGGCGGGCATGTCGCCGATGATCATTGAGCGCGATCGTGTGGAGCTGCCGCTCTGGGACATTGGCGATGCTTCTGCGCCGCAGCCGCGCTGGCGCGTTTTCGCAGACCTGTCCGACAGCAAGCCCTGGCTCGTTCGCAGCGATGGGCAACCGATTCAGAAGCAGGGCGATCATTACCTCCATCTCGCGCCGCGCGCCTTGCTGCTGACCGCACTCATGCGATCAGCGCACTGCGATCTCTTCATCCACGGCCAAGGCGGCGGCAACTACGACCGCGTCATGGAGCAGTGGTGGACTCAGTGGACCAGCCAGCCGCTCGCGCCGATGGCTGTCGTCTCCGCTGATGTATATCTGCCATTCAAAAATGTTCCGATCGCAGAGCCAGCCGACTTGACCCGCGCCATCTGGTTCGAGCATCACTTGCCTCATAATCTCGATCGATATTTGCCCGCATCGCAGCTTGATGAAGCGATGATTCAGCGCAAAGGCGAACTGCTTGCTCACATGGAAGATGATCGTGACCCGCGCCGCCGTGCGAAACTATTTCGCGAGCTGCATCAGATCAATACGCACTTCGCCCGTCAGCACGAACCGATGCTCGCGCTTGCAGCAGAACAAACCGCACGTGTACGAAAAGCCATCGCCAACCGCGCTGTCGCTCGCAAGCGCGACTGGTGCTTCCTGCTTTATGATGCGTCCACGTGGAATGATCTGATGTAAACGATGGCTGCCGCGCTCATCGCCGTGCCATTCTTGTGATATCGTGATCCTTCTATGTCACCTGCCATTCCCAATTCAATTGATGAGCTGCTCCAGCGCATGGTGCAGTTTGATACGGTTAATTCTGTCAGTTCCTGCCGTGAGAAACCCGAGCAGGCACTGGCCACCTGGCTTGAAGAAGTCGCCCGCGCCTGGTCGATGCAGACCCGCTGGCTCCCCTGGTCGCTCACCGAAGAAAAGCGCCGCGAGACCGGCGGCAACCTCCCGCGCCCCGGCGACCAGCTCCTCATCACCGTCCCCGCCAGCGCAACAGTTTCACTCAGCGAAAACGCTTGCGCCACCGCCTCCGCCCCCTGGATCCTCTTCGACAGTCACCTCGACACCGTCGCCGTCGACGGCATGACCATCGATCCCTTTGGCGGCATCATCGAAGGTGATCGTCTCCTGGGCCGAGGTGCCTGCGACACCAAAGGCACCGGCGCTGCCATGCTCTGGGCACTCAAGCAATATGCAGCGCAGTCCAATCGCCCCAGCAACATTGCCTTGCTTTTCAGTGTCGATGAAGAATGCTCGATGACCGGCATCGCCTCATTCATCGAACATCATCTGCCCACCATCGGCTTCCATCCTGCGGCGGTCATCGTTGGTGAGCCGACCATGATGCGCCCCGTCGTCACGCACAACGGCGTCACCCGCTGGAACGTCACCACCACTGGTGTTGCTGCCCACGCAGCCGCCAGCTATCTCGGCAAGTCTGCCATTCGCATGATGGGCAAAGTGATGGAGGCCATCGAAACGAATTACATCGCCCTGCTCGATGTCGCGCATCCGCTCACCGGCGGCGCGGTCTGCAACATCACCACCATCGAAGGCGGGTCGCAGGTCAACATCATTCCCGACCACTGCACCATCGCCATCGATCGCAGGCTCGCACCAAGCGAAGACGCCATCGATGCCACAGCAAAGCTGCAAGCGGTGCTCGATGATCTGGTGAAGGTGGAGCCCGAGATCGTGGTGAAGCTGGAGATGTTCCGCGAAGCGCCGCCGCTCAATGAGCAGGCCAGCGCGAAGGTGCTGCCAGTGGTTCAGGAAGTGCTGGCGAAATTCGGCATGCCCAAAGCTGCGATGGGCGCACCCTTCGCCACGCACGGCGGCGACCTGGCCGATGCAGGATTGCCCGCGCTTGTGTGGGGGCCTGGCGAGCCTTACTCGGCGCACACCAAAGCGGAATTCGTTGGTCTGCCAGACATCCGCCAAGGAGCGACGGTCTATCTCGCCTTCATGAACACCACCGCGTTTGCGTAACAAGTATCAAAAACCACTTCGCAGCATTGAAAACGCCGCGTTGAAAATAACAGCATCAAAGCCGCAGCATCCTCGCTGCGCGATCCGTCATCACTTGGCGCGTTTGTAGAAAGGCATGGGCACGACAGTGGCATCGACCATGCTGCTGCCCAGGGCGACCTGCATTACGGTGCCGATCTCCGCGCTGGCAGTTTCCACATAAGCCATGGCGATGGGGTAGCCCAGTGTGGGGGACATGCAGCCGCTGGTGATGATGCCGACGGTTGCGTCGTTGCGTTTGAGGGGCATGCCTTGCCGCGCGGTTCGCTTGCTGCCCAGTTGCAGACCCACGAGTTTCTTCGCCGATCCCTCGGCTGCGATTTTCTGGAGCGCTGCTTGGCCGATGAAAGGCCCGCTGTCGCCAGCCACATCGCCCTTGTCCAGACTCACTGCGAAACTCAGGCCCGCGCTAAGAGGATCGGTTTGTTCATCAAGCTCGTGGCCATAGAGCGGCATCGAGGCTTCCATGCGCAGCGTGTCGCGTGCGCCAAGGCCGATCGGCTGCATGATCGCTTTACCTTCTTCGCCGCCGCTGTTGAGAACCATGTTGATCGCCATCGCGGGCATCTTCGCAGGCATGATCACTTCAACGCCATCTTCGCCGGTGTAGCCCGTGCGACTGATGGTGACTTTCACAATGAGCAGGCTCTTGACGCAGAAGCTGTATCGTTTGAGCGAAGGCACTTCGCTGGAGAAGCGGGCGATTTGTTCGATGACCTTGGGGCCTTGCAGCGCGAGCATGCCGGTGGATTCGGTGAGGTCATCGATCTTGACGCTCAGGGATTCGCTGGCGACGACGGTTTTGATGTGCGTGAGAATCTTGGCGCGGTTGGAGGCGTTGACGACCAGCAGCCAGTAGTCGTCGTAGCGATAGACGAGAATGTCATCGAGCACGCCGCCATTCTCATTGCAGATCAGTCCATAGCGGCAGGTGTTTTCTTTCATGTCCCCAACGCGGCGAGTGGTGACGCGATCGACGAGCTTGTGTGCATCCTTGCCTGCGATCTTGACACGGCCCATGTGAGAGACATCGAAGAGTCCGCCGGCAGAGCGCACCTGTCGATGTTCTTCGATGATGGACTTGTACATGATGGGCATTTCCCAGCCGGCAAAGTCCACCAGTTTGGCACCGTTCTCGACATGATTCTTATAAAACGGAGTTCGCAGCACGCGTGATTCCTTTCAGGGTTGAAGCGAGAAGCCTAGCGGAATCAGGGCAAAACGCCAGCGAGGGAAACTAAGTCGACGAGGCTGTTGAATATGGGAGCCACGTGTCTTGGGCAACTGATCAAATCACAAGCTTCAAATCACAAACAAATTCCAAAGAGCAATGGGAGCGAAATGGAGAGAGAAGCGAGGCGCGACTTGCTTGATTTCATGTTCTGCATTTGCTTACTTTGGTGGTTGTTTGTGATTTGCAATTTGAGATTTGAGATTTGAATTTGCGGCTTCAGCTCAGTTCTTCGACACCTTCGCGAAGACGAAGCCGATGATGCCCGCCAAGGCGACAGCACCGGACCAGAGAATCGCCAGACCGCTCGTCAGGCTGTGCGATGCGTCACCTGCCAGACGCGAGCCGGTTTGTAGAACGATCGTCGTGCCCAGCACCGCGAGAAAAGTCCAGAAGTAAACGACCAGCGGCACGCGGCTACGCAAGCGAATGCTCAGGAGCGCACCGAGAATGGCGGCGAGCATGCAGCCGAAGGCGGTGGCGGCTCGTTCGTGAAACTCAGCGATGACGCGGTTGACCAGTCGGTTCAGATGCGTGTCCAGACTCTTGGCGGCTTTGAGGGCCTGGCGTGAGTCGGGAAATTTTTGCCGGGCTTCTTTGATCAGGTCTGTTGACGAGGTCTGCGCGAAGATCGGCGTGATCGGCGCTGTCCACCACATGCGATTGAGGCGAAGCTCCTTGCGCTCGGTTGTGCGATCCGCGCGGCGAGGATCGATCATCATCACGTCTCGCATTTCCACCGCAATGCGCGGTTCCGTGCCCGCCTGCATCGGGGCAGAGGTGATGATCGATTCGCCTTGTGATTCAAAGCGGCGAGTGAGTCGGCCTTGCTCGTAATGATCGATGCGAAGCGGGTGAGTCGCGCTGCCAGCGATGATCAGCGCGTGATCCTTGCGCACGACCTGCGGGGCGCTGATGATGAAATATTCCTGCTCGAGCGCTCCGTTCATCCGCACGCCTCGAATCTCACCATCGTGTGACTGTGGCGATGGTGGCGTGTATCTGGCAGCATGATCGCGCAAGGCCAACTCGACGCGGGCCAGCAGTTCTTCATCGAGCATCACTTCGACCAGCTTTTCACGCTCAGCAACTGAGCGCGGATGCTTTTGCGGATCAGCGCTGATCGCTGAAAGCTCGCCCCAGGTCATCGTCTTGGCCTTGTCCTTGAAGCGATTGGGAAGCTCGACATTGGGCAGCATCTCCGCTTGTTTCGCACCGACAGCGAGCGATCCAGTCGCATCGTTCTCGTCGTAGTAGAGCGGATTCTTCAGGCGAAACTGCACCCATGTGCGCCCTCCGTCGCGGAAGACGAGAATGTCCGCTTCCTCGGCGGTGTGGTCGCTGAGCGTTTCTTGTGTCAATGGATTGAGCTTGCCCACCGCAACGCCGCGCAGAAGAACAAGCTGATCCGGCTGAAGCGGGCTGTTCTCTAATCGCGGCGGCGGAGCTTCCTCCGCTTCCAGTGCGAAAATTTTGTAATCACCCATCACCACCGGCTCGCCTTGCCGAAGCTGATGCACCAGCACACGCATCGCGTCCTTCTGAATCAGCGAGAGCGCCATCTGATTAAAGGGAGGCAGCACCCAGTTGCTCATCACAAAAAGAAAAAGCATGAGCACCGCGCCCAGCAGCGCCACCGGCAGAAGGATGATGGTGTAGCTCAGCCCACCCGCAGAGCAGGCGGTGATTTCGTTGTCGTTGGCGAGTCTGGAAAAAGCGAGCGTCACCGCGAAGGCAGTACTAAAAGGCAGAGCGTAAACGAGCATCGTCGGCGAAGTCACCGCGACAAACTTGAGCAGCCCGCCAAAGTCGAGCAGTCCATCGCTCAGCGGTTTGATCGCGGCAGCGAAACTGATCACCGTCACCAGCGCACCGGTGGAGAGGGCGAGCATCTTGAGGATGTCTTTGAGGATGTAGCGGTAAAGCGTCAGGGGCATCGAACGGGCGATCCTTCGCGAGGTTGAAGTGCGGGCATTATAGGAGAGATGGCGCGACGCAGAGACGGGATCAATGATGAAACATCTCACGCCACTGCGCGCCGTTTAGCGGCGGCCCAACGGCTCTGCGCCGGGCCGAGTTCTCTTATGTTTTAGGATTGATGGCGCACCTCGACTTGTTTTAATTCTCCGTCCGAGAATAATGATCGATTCTAACTCAACGCTCAGTCGTGCGCGCGTGATATGCGTTACGCTGTGGCAGTGCGGCAACTTGCGAATGTTCGCAGCGCAGCCGCGCTCGATTGCAAAGGATGAATCATGATCAACGTCGGCGTCATTGGAATGGGCATGATGGGCCTGACCCACCTCGATGCATATGCAAAGCGCGATGATGTCAAAGTCATCGCCATCAGCGATCGCGATCCCGATCGCCTGTCAGGCAAAGTCAAAGCACAGGGCAATGTCGAAGGGCAGGCGCAGGGCGGTTTCGATTTCAGCAAGCCTCGCAAGTATGAAGAGGGCGGCGACCTGATCGCGGATGAAGAGGTGGATGTCGTAGATATTTGTCTGCCGACGCATCTGCATGTGGAGTACGCCCGGGCTGCGATGAAGGCGGGCAAGCATGTGCTCGTGGAGAAGCCGCTCGCGCGCACTTCTGAAGATGCAGCAAAGCTCGCAGCAGCAGCCAAGCGTGCTAAGGGCATCACGATGTGTGCCATGTGCATGCGCTTTTGGCCGGGCTGGAGCTGGCTTAAGCAGGCGATTGATGATCGCACTTATGGTCGTGTTTACTCGGCTCAGTTCCGACGTGTCGCCAGCCATCCCGGGGGTGGTTTCTATTCCAACGGCGATCTCTCGGGCGGTGCGATTCTCGATTTGCACATTCACGACACCGACTTCGTTCACTTTCTCTTTGGCATTCCCAAAGCAGTGACCAGCGTGGGCTACTCAAAGATCACCACGGCTGTCGATCACCTGGTGACGCAGTATCACTACGAAGATGTACCGCTGGTCGTCGCCGAAGGCGGCTGGGCGATGGCGGATAAGTTTCCCTTCGGCATGTCATACACCATCAATTTCGAGCGGGCCACGGCGGTCTATCAGGCCGGCGACAAGCCGCTGACGCTGTATGAATATGGCAAGGAGCCTCGCGCTGTCGATCTTGATTCGCGCATGGGCTACGACATCGAGATTGATTATTTCATCGAGTGCATCAAGAAGGGCACCAAGCCTAGGACAGTCACGCTAACTGATGCTGCCAATACGATTGCGATCATTGAAGCGGAAGAGAAAAGCGTTCGTACGGGCAAGTCGGTGAAGGTGAAAGTGGGTAAGTGATAACGATGGATTCGTTAAGAAACTTAGTTAGCCGTTCGCCTTGGCGAACGGAGTCCCTATCATCACGACATGGAATCTTTACTCTCCATTCGCGATTTGCGAAAATCGTTTCGTGCACCTGATGGCCGTGAGCAGGCGGTGATCGATGTGCCTTCATTTGATCTGGCCGCAGCAGGGCAGGTGGCGCTGCGTGGCGAGAGCGGCTCGGGTAAGACGACGCTCCTGCACCTGATCGCGGGCATCCTTCGCCCCGACAGCGGCAGCATTCTGCTCGATGGCATCGATCTGGCGCAGTGCAGCGAATCGCAGCGCGATCAGCTTCGCGCTCAGCACATCGGCTACATCTTTCAAACTTTCAATCTCCTGCAAGGCTACTCGGCTCTTGAGAATATCGAACTCGCCATGCGCTTTGGTGGCACGCTCGATCGCAGCCGCGCTCGGGCGCTGCTGGATCGCGTCGGCCTTGCTGATCGCATGCACTACCACCCGCGGCAGCTTTCCGTCGGTCAACAGCAGCGCGTCGCCGTTGCAAGGGCACTGGCCAATAAGCCGAAGCTGGTGCTCGCTGATGAGCCGACGGGGAATCTCGATTTTCGCCGCGCTTCAGAATCGCTGGCACTGATCCGCGAGGTCTGTTCTGAGAATGGTGCTGCACTGCTCCTGGTCAGCCACGATCGAGCGATCCTCAATTCGTTTGACACGCAGCACGACCTGCGCAATCTTAATCGCGCCATGGCTCCCCTTGATGATTCTTATGTTGAAGCCGGTGCCGCTTCTGGCTCACCGCAGGAGGTGTCCAAGTGAGTTCATCCTTCGCCTCGCCACTGTCCGCCATCGCACTCATCGTTCGTCGCAGCCTGCGGCAGCATGCGCTTTCTTCCCTCGTCACCATCGTCTCTGTCGCCTTGGCAGCCGGCCTGCTCATGTCCGTCTTCAGCATCAAGCAGCAGACGCACAACGCCTTCACCAGCGGCGCGACGGGCTTCGATGCAGTGCTTGGTGCGCGGGGCAGTCAGCTTCAACTCGTGCTCAACAGCGTGTTCCATCTGGAGACTTCGCCGGGCAATATTCCGTACTCAAGCTATCTCGCCATCAAGCGCGATCCGCGTGTGCGCTGGGCCATTCCTTATGCAGTAGGCGACAACTACAAAGGCTACCGCGTCGTCGGAACGACCGAAGAATTTTACGATCGTTACACCTATGGCGATGAACAGAAACTCGCTTTTGAAGGCAGCGGCCGCATGTTCCGCGAAGCCTACGGTGAAGCCGTCGTCGGCTCCATGGCGGCACAGGCCACCGGCCTGACCTATGGCTCGACCTTCAATACCTTTCACGGCTTGAACTTCGACGAAAAAGCTCAGCACTCCACCGAGTTCATCGTCACCGGCATCCTCAAACCCACGGGCACGCCCATCGATCGCGTCGTCTGGATTCCGCTCGAAGGCTACTACCGCATGGGCGGCCACGAACCGCGTGACAAGAAAACCGGCAAGATCATTGAGATTAAACCCGGCGTCGCTATTCCAGATGAATACAAAGAAGTCAGCGCTGTCATGCTCAAGCTGCGCAGCGGCGGCTCAGGTGCTTCGCTCGATGTGGAAATGAATCAGCAAGGCAACATCCGCACACTCGCCTGGCCCATCGGTAAAGTCATGGCTGATTTGTTTTACAAAATCGCATGGGCCAATCAGGTGCTCGAGTTTGTCGCTTATCTCGTGGCTATCGTCGCTGGTGCTGCGATCCTGGCGAGCATCTACAACACGATGAACGAGAGACGCCGCGAGTTTGCGATTTTGCGTGCGCTGGGTGCCAAGCGCTCGGTCGTGTTCAGCGCGATCGTGGCTGAGTCAGCGACAATTGCAGCACTGGGTTCACTGCTGGGCTATGTTGTGTATGGCGTTCTCATCAGCGTCGCGGCGAGCATTGTGCGTGCCAAGGCTGGTGTGGTGCTCGATGTCACTGCTTATCATGAAGCACTTCGGCTGACGCCCATCGGCATGACACTGCTGGGCGCCCTGGTGGGCATCGTGCCCGCATGGAAAGCGTATTCCACAGATGTGGCGACGAACCTTGTGCCGACCTCGTGAGAAGTGAAAGACGAACTGAATATCACAGGATGCTCGATCATGAAACGCATTGGAATCACTGCATTACTTCTGACTTGCATGGCGATGCTCACCTCATGTGGCGATGATCACAAAGATCACGCCCACAAGGATCATGACCACGACCATGACCACGATCATGCGGGCCATGCCCACGCTGCACCACGCGGTGGCACCCTCGTCGAACTGGGCAATCATGAAGCCAATGTCGAACTGCTTCTCGACCCTGAACGCAAACTGCTCTCGCTCTATGTGCTCGATGCTCACGCAGAAAGCGCCGTGAAGATTGAGCAGGCCCAGGTCGAAATACAAATCGTATCTGCACAGACCGGCACCCCCATCAACGGCTGGGATTACTCCGTTGTCCTCAAAGCTGTCGCCAACGAAAACACCGGCGAAAAAGTCGGCGACACTTCGCAGTTCGAAGTCGCCCAAAACGCACTGATGGGACTGACCACCTTCGATGGCATCATCAAGAGCCTCACCATCAAAGGCGCGACGTACACCGATGTGAAGTTCAGCTTCAACCCACAATCAAACAAGTGATCGCCCGAAGAATCCGCCGCTCGCGGCGTAGCGACGTCAGCGCCGTGCATCTGCCTGCGCATCTTCATCAAGCTTTTCTGACAACCCCCATCGCCAGCATATCCACCGGCTCCCCATGCCTTAGCCGATGCTGTCGCAGCAATCCTTCGCGTTCAAATCCCGCCTTCTCATAGCATCGAATCGCCCGCCCATTGTCCGCATCAACAATGCAGTGAATCCGTCTGAGCTTGAGCGTTTCGAAAGCATGGGTGATCAACCTTCTGAGTGCATCACTGCCCAACCCCTTGCCTTGCAGCATCGTCTCGCCAATGCACATGTGCATCTCCGCCCGCTTGTGCAATTCGCGAATGTCAACGATCTCAATCTGCCCGATCGGCTGTCCCTGTTTCGTCTCGATGCGCCAAAGTTCGATGTTGCGATTGCCCTTCATCGCACGAAACCGCTCGCGCACCGAAGCCTCGTTGCAATACTCCATCGGGTCTTCAGAAAGTTGCAGCCATTGCTTGTTCTGCGGATTGAGCAGCCACCTGGCAAGTAAAGGCACATCGCGCTCTTCGAGCGATCGCAGCACGGTGAGATCAGATTGAAGAATCATTCCGCTAAGTTTAGTTTCATCATTGCTTGCTGTCTTCGTTGGTCATCAGCAAGCCCACCGCCGCCAATCTCTATAATCCCCGCATGCCTGATCGCCAGACGCTTTATCTCATCGATGGCCACGCCCAGATTTTTCGCGCCTACTTCGCCATACGCGGCGGGATGAACAGCCCCGTCACCGGTGAACCCACGCATGCGGTGTTCGGTTTCGCGGGCATGCTCATCAAACTTTTTCAGCAGTTTCAGCCCACTTATGTCGTGATGACCATCGACACGCCGGGCAAGACATTTCGCGATGAAATGTACGAACAGTACAAAGCCACGCGCGAAGCAGCACCCGAAGACCTGGCCCCGCAGATTCAGCGCATCTTTGAACTCACCAAACTCTTTGGCATCCCCATTCTCGGTCAGACCGGCGCTGAGGCTGATGACATCATCGCCACGCTGGCCCGTCAGGTGGTCAATGACTCCGCCTGCGATGGCATGAATATTCGCGTGGTTTCTAAGGATAAAGACCTCGAACAATTACTTAGCGATCGCGTGACGATGTTCGATATTCACACCGATAAGACCATCGATGCTGCCTGGCTGATGAAGGAGAAAGGGCTGATGCCTTCGCAGGTCGCCGATGCACTGGCGATGATGGGCGACAAAGTGGACAACGTGCCGGGCATCGAAGGCATCGGGCCAAAGACTGCCGCGCTGCTGCTTCAGGAATTCGGCACCATCGAAGGCATCTACGCCAACCTCGACAAGATCAAAGGCAAGAAGCGCGAGAACCTTGAGAAAGGGCAGGACAAACTTCCGCTCAGCCGCGCGCTGGTCACGCTTAAGAGCGATCTGGAAATCGACTTCGACCTGAGCAAGGCGAAGGTCGGCCCCATTGATGCGAATGGCCTTCGTCATTTCTTTTCGCAGATGGGCTTTCGCAGATACACCGCTGATGTCGATCGCTTGATCGGCCAAAGCGCTGCGCCTGCGCCTGTTGAAACAGAGACGAACCCAAGTACATCCAAGCGGCGCACCACCCGAAAGATCGATGAAGCGCAAGGCGAGCTCTTCGCCACTTCGCTTTTCGATGGCGGCGCTCTCGAAGATGGCGGCGCTGCTGAAGAAGAGGCAGTGCCCCAGGGCATGACCACCGCCGCCAACTATCGATACACCGGCATCTTCACGCGCAGTCAGCTCGATGATCTTCTCGAAACACTCGCAGACCAGCCGATGATCTCCGTCGATACCGAAACCATCGGCCTTGGGCACACCGCTGAAATCTGCGGCATGTCGCTCGCCTGGAAATCCGGCGAAGGCATTTACATTCCCATCAAATCACCCGCCCCTGATTCCCATCTGGACGGCCCCACGGTTTTCAATGCCATGCGTCCCTTGCTCGAAAACGCATCAATCGCCAAGTGTGGCCACAACCTCAAATACGATGCGCTCGTCCTTCGCCATGCAGGCATCGATGTGCAAGGCATCACCTTCGATTCCATGATCGCCACGCACATGATTGGCACGCCCGCCCATGGTCTGGACTATCTCGCGGAAACGATTCTGAATCACAAGATGGTTCCGATTTCGCGCCTCATCGGCGAGAAAAAAGGTAGGGCTCCGCAGAAGACGATGGACACCGTGCCGCTGGATCAGATCGTGCCTTATGCCGCGGAAGATGCGGACATGGCGCTGCGTTTGTACGAAGATCTCACGCCCAAGCTTCGCGTCATCGGCATGGAGAAACTCGCCCACGATGTAGAAATGCCCCTCGTCGAAGTACTCGTCGAAATGGAATACCAAGGCATCCGCGTCGATGCTGATGAACTGGATCGCCAGGCAGCGGCGCTTGGCTCACGCATCGTCGAAGCACGCGATCGCATCCTCGAAGCCACCGGCCACCCCTTCAACATCGACTCGCCCAAGCAATTGGCCCAGGTGCTCTTCAATGAGTTCGGCTTGCCCTCCGTAAAGAAAACGCAGACCGGGCAATCGACAGATATCGAAGTGCTTGAAAAACTCGCTGATCGCGATGATCTGTCTCCGCAGCAGAACACGGTGCTGACCCGCGTCATTGAATATCGTCAGCTTTCCAAGCTGGTGAACACGTATCTCGTCAATCTCAAGGAGGAAATTGATCCGCGCGATGGCCGTGTGCACGCTTCGTTTCACCAGACTGGCACCGCCACAGGTCGGCTCTCTTCAAGCGGCCCTAATCTTCAGAACATTCCCATTCGCACCGACATCGGCAGACAGATTCGCAAAGCGTTCATCGCGGAGCCTGGCTGCAATCTCATCAGCGCGGATTACTCGCAGATCGAGCTGCGCATTCTCGCGCACTTGAGTAACGATCCAAATCTGATCGAGGCCTTCAAGCAGGACATGGACATTCACGCAGCCGTTGCCGCGCAGGTCTTTGGCGTGCCTGCTGGTGAAGTGAATATCGCACAGCGAACGCATGCCAAGACGATCAACTTCGGCATCATCTACGGCGTCACGCCTTACGGTCTCTCTCGCCGCATCGAAGGCATGGATGTGGAAGGAGCTCGCAAGCTGATCGACGATTACAAAAAGCGTTTCACCGGCATCGACTCCTTCATGAATCAATGCGTGCAGGAAGCGATGGCCACCGGTTATGTCACCACGATGCTGGGCAGACGCAGACGCATTCCGCAGATTGAATCCAGCCGTGCACAGGTTCGCGCCTTAGGCGAGCGCTTGGCGATCAACACGGTCGTGCAAGGCAGCGCTGCGGAACTGATCAAACTGGCGATGGTGAATCTGCATCGCAGAATTCGACGCGAGAAGCTGCCGCTGAAAATGCTGCTTCAGATTCACGATGAACTGGTGCTCGAATCGCCTGAGGAATCATCTGCTGCGATGGCGAAGATCGTGCAGGCGGAAATGGAGAACGCGATGTCGCTGAAGGTGCCGCTCAAAGCAGACGCGGGCATGGGCAGCGACTGGTATAGCGCTAAGTGATGGCGAAAGTGATGAGCCGCGACTCAACGAGTCGCGGCCGTGAACAGACTGAAGGGGTATAAATGCATCCGCGTCATAAACCCTCTCCGCATTCATGTTCTACGATGGTTGCAGGAATTACTTTGAAGGTTTGTCAGGCGTGGCGTGGCTGCCAGTGATCGAGGAGAAATTGCGTCAGTTGACTGATCGGCGTGGCGGGCAGGCGGGTGATGAGCTCGGTGACGTCGGTGAGGTAGGCCAGCGGTTCGACGTGGTAGCGATTGGCGCTGCTGATGAGGCTGAACAATAGCGGCATGCATAATTCACCGAGCCCCTGCATCCAACTTCCGGGGGCGGCACATGCTCGATCGACTCAGTTCCACCTTGCTGCGACGAAGAATTCCTTCGAGCCTGTGCAGCGGCAACGAGTCGGCGAACTTACTCACCGCGATGTGCGCCAGCAGGCTGGGGCCGGCGATGCACTTGGGCAGACCTTCATCAGGCTTGGTCGCCAGCAGCACGTTGGGCAGTGAGCCGTCGAGGCATTCATCGATGCGCGCGTACTTGATCTGCACATCGCGGATGACATACACCTTGCCCGGCTCGTACTCGATCTTCTCGCTGATCTCCTGGCCGATTCTTTTCATGCCCGCTTTCTCGCTCGCAGGTAAATCATGCACGCGCTCAACGCGCGGCAGATCAGCGGGAATCGGCAATCGCTTGCCACGCTCTGAAGGCGTCACGACTTCGCGTTCATACGTGATGGTTTGTGTTGGGGCCGGAGCAGGAGCGGGGACGGTTCCGGGGGCGCTTCCGGGGGCGGTTGCCTGCGGCAGGTCAGCGAACAGACTCGACTCTGCGGGCAACGCATACTTCTCACTCTTGCGGCCGAACAACTGCCGGCTCAGCCACGCCACCTGACTCTGCAGCTTGAGCATGTCGGCTGACATCTGCTCGATGGTGGCGCGCTCTGTTTGTGCGGATGACAGTGAGGATGACAGTTCGCCCTTGAGTTGCTCAATCATCGCGCACAGCTGGGCAATCGTGCGGTGGGCATCATCGAGTTGAGTGTTCTGTGCAGGCGTCATTGGTGATGACCGCCACCATAGCGCCATTGCCAGTGATGTCAATTATCGAAGGGTTTTCCACAGCGTTTGGCGTCTTTTTCAATTCGAAGATGAATTCTGTGATGAACATCAGCGCCTGACAGCACTGAACATCGGCGACGGCGCGTTCAGATGCAGACGCATGATTCATCATCTCGTTGAAGCATCACTCTGTTGATGCTTCACTCTGTTGATCCTTCACGCCGATACCGCTTGCTGCGCTTGATGCTCGATAGATCGATGCCATCAAGCAGCATGGCCAGTTCGCTGGGCCGAAGTTCCAGGGATGACGCGCGGGGCTGATCGCTGCGCGTGCTGGCGGCATCACCGTTGCTGTTCGCGCTGGCGGCATTCGCAACCTGGCGCGGAAACTTGAACACACCTTCTTCGAGCCGCTTGTACCAGAGCACATAGCCATCGCGGTCCCAGTGCAGCAGCTTGAGCCGATCACCACTGCGATTGCGAAAAAGAAACAGGTGACCACCCAGCGGGTCCTGTCCGGTGATTTCTTGCGCCATCATCGCCTGTCAGTTCGATAAAAGTCGGCGCATCTGGAGGTTCCACCCTTCGCCGCCAGACAAAGAATGTCGATGTTGCCAAACCGACCGCGCCGCAGACTTGCGAATCGCGGGAGTGACCATGTAGCGCAGGCCATCATCATCAGTTCCATTGCGCTCTGGCTCTTGTCGAACCGGGACTTTTTATTCTGCTGATCGACCGCAACTTGACGCCAGATCAGCGCAGCATCGTGCGGGGAAGAAGGTACAACCGGACGAAAGAAAAGCAGGGAGGCACAGGTGCAAACCAGCATCAGCAGAAGTTGCAAGGTGATACTTATGCTGACACCGCCAGCGCCATCGCTGCGCAGCGCGAACTCGGCAAGTTCGCCGATCTATGTCACGACACCATCGCCAAGCTGAAGATCATCAGCCAACAAGCGGACGAGCCGACGAAGAAAGGCTACGAACAAATCAGGTGAGCATTCACCGCGTGGCCAAGGACATCAATGAAACGAATCAGCGGGAAGGCCGCAAGAGAAGCGCCTTGAAGCAGCGAAGGCGGCACCGGCAACCGATAGCTGTATCAAAACGAGCCAGCTTCCACCGGCGCAAATCAGCATCAGCGCAAGCAAGTGCCAATGTGAGACTTGCTTAGACACCGCCACTGCCGCGAAAGCACCGGGGGCTTTTTTTCCCCCAAGGTTGCCCCTGTGTTGCCCAGCGTATTTTTGAGGTCATTTGCACAGGATGACGAAGTGTTCAAATATGCCTTGTTTACAGGCCATTTCCATCAAAGCGGGTGAAGGGATTCGAACCCTCAACATTCAGCTTGGGAAGCTGACGCTCTACCGTTGAGCTACACCCGCATGATTCGCTGCTCATTGTAGCATCGGGATCGACGTTGCC
>ENA-ORBV01001268-ORBV01001268.1-microbial-mat-metagenome-genome-assembly--contig:-NODE-1268-length-56766-cov-9.999100_pt1 | contig 56766 bp, 46 predicted proteins | sample MGYA00237777_ERZ505514 | MGnify/ENA primary metagenome ERZ505514 (study PRJEB26160, sample SAMN06269048) | microbial mat metagenome | isolation source: Oligotrophic lake microbial mat | place...
TTTTTCAAGCAGAAGACGGCATACGAGATTCGCCTTAGTCTCGTGGGCTCGGAGATGTGTATAAGAGACAGATTGTCCACAGATGCCACAGATTTCCGCACCGTGTCATCTGTGGATTAATCCAGCATCGACCGCGAGCCCTTTGGACCACGAAGTCGCGAACGACCGCGAACCACCGCGAACCCGGCCTACGGCGTTGCGCATTCGCGCCCTTCGCATGCGTTCGCGCCGTTCGCGGTCCAGACGGCCTGGGGCACGCCGCACATAGTCTCCACAGATGCCACAGATTTCCGCACTGTGTCATCTGTGGATCAATCCGGCATCGACCGCCAGCGCCCGCAGCCCCTCGGCAAACAGCGTGGCGCCGCCTTGGGCCGGGTGGCGTAGCTTGGTGTGGGGGATGCCGAGGGCCGTCAGCGAGGCTGCGGCGACATTGCCCATCGCCGCCACTGGGAGCGTTGGGAAGAGGGCGCGCACACGGGCGAGGAAGGGACGGCCCAGTGCTAGCTCGCCCACACGCGGGGGCCGATTGCTCTGGTCGGCGCCGGGGCGATGCGGGTGGCAGGGGTAAGCGTTCCAGCCTATGGCGAACAGGCCGTGGGCGCCCAGCTCGCGGTAGACGATCGTGGCCGTGGGCTCGGCGCTCAGGCGCCCGTCGTCGGTGGCCAGCGCAAAGCCTTGGGCCGCGCCGAACTGGCCGAGCGGCCCGAGCCCCGCCAGCAGCAAGCGCTCGCTGGTGAAGGGCACGCCCGTGCGCCGCGCCCCGTTGTAGCCCGGCGCCTCGCCCACCAGCAGCAGGTCGGGGCCGCGTTCCAGCGCCAGTGTAAGCGCTAGCGCAAGGTTGTGGCGGCGCAGCGCGTTGCCGGGCGGGCCGTCGGCGGCGTACATGTTCACTGCGTCGCGGGGCGGCGCAATTGCCGCCAGGTCGGCCACAAGAGCCGCGATCTCGGTGGGAATGAGCATGGAGCTATTCTACATTACTTAGGCGGCAAACTTGCCAAACATACCCACCTGGGGTACCATTAAAGGCGGCAGCTTTGCCAATCAGCATCACGAGCAAGAGGAGCGAGAGCAGTATGGCTGTGACACACGAGCGCTTCGAGCAGGGCCTGACCTACGATGGCTACAAGGCGCAGATGACCCGCAACCTGGATCGTTTTGAGGAGAACGAGCGCACGCTGGAGCTGGCGGCAGACGATCTGCAGTTCTTCAAGCACCTGCCCCAGACGGTGCATGTGCTGGCGATCTCCGAGGACTGGTGCGGCGATGCGATCGCGAACCTGCCCATCCTTGGCGGGCTGGCCCAGGCGAGCGACAAGCTCAATCTGCGCGTCTTTCTGCGCGACGAGAACCTCGACCTGATCGACCAATATCTCAAGGACGGCCAGCACCGCTCCATCCCAGTCTTCGCCTTCTTCGACGAGGATTTCCGCCCCATTGGCCACTGGATCGAGCGCCCGGCCTCCATCACCGCCATGCAGAACGAGGCTATGGCCGAGCTGTACGCCACGGCCCCCGAGCTGGCGGGCGTTGTGCCGGGCACGTCGCCTGGGCAGCTGCCCGAGGCCGCCCGCAACCGGATGATGCAGTTCTTCGGCAGCTTCCGCGCCCAGCACCGCGCCGAGGCCGACGCGGAGGTGGTACGCGAGCTGCGCGAGCTGGTGGCCGCCGGCCTTAGCAAGTAGCGAGGCAGCATGGAGACACTGGCAGAGCACAAGCCCGTGAAGGTGACGATTGTCTACTGCGCCTCGTGCGGCTACGAGCCCTACACGCTCGATCTCGTGAGCGCCCTGATGAAGACCTTCCTCTACGATCTCGCCGCGATCGAGATCATCCCCTGGCAGGATGGTGCCTTCGACGTGGTGGTGAATGGCGACATGATCCACTCCATGTACCGCGATGGTGGCTTCCCCGCCAACGAGACGATCATCGCCGCCGTGCGCGAGCGGCTGGCGCAGTAGAGCTCAGACGGTGGACGGTGGACGGTGGACGGTGCCCCGTCCCGTCTACCGTCTAACAGACGAAAGGGGATCGCTGTGGATCTTGTGGCGCTCAACGAGCGGTTGGGGCTTGGCGGGCAGGTGGAGTTTGTGGCAGGCCAGGGTGGGCTGCCGCAAGCGCTGCTGCAACGCGGCGCGAGCTATGCCAGTGTTGCGCTCCAGGGCGGCCACCTGATCGCGTATGGCGAGGCCGAGGCGCTGCCGATCATCTGGGTGAGCCGCGAGGCGCTGTACGCGCCGGGCAAAGCTATTCGCGGCGGCATCCCGATCTGCTGGCCCTGGTTTGGCCCCCACCCAAGCGAACCGAGTAAGCCTGCCCACGGCTTCGTGCGCACGCTCAGCTGGGAGCCTCTGGCGAGCGGCCTTTCCGACGAAGGCACCTGGCTGCGGCTTGGCCTGCGCGATAGCGCGGCCACTCTTGCCCTCTGGCCGCACGCCTTTGCGCTTGAGCTCACCATCACGCTTGGCACGCGGCTCGACGTGGCCCTGCTGATCCGCAACAGCGGCGACACGCCGTTCACCTGCGGCGGTGCGCTCCATAGCTACTTTGGTGTGGCCGACATCGCCCGAGCCACGATTCTGGGCCTGGAAGACAAGCGCTATCTCGATCAGCTTACAGGTGAAGAGCAGCTCCAGCAGGGGCCGATCATGATCGCCAGCGAGGTAGACCGCGTCTACCAGGATGCGGGCGACGCCACCATGATCGTCGATGCGCTGCTTGGCAGGCGGATCGTGGTGCAGAAGGCGGGCAGCCGCAGCACGGTGGTCTGGAACCCGTGGGTCGAGAAGGCGCGGCGCCTCGCCGACTTTGGCGACGACGAGTACCAGGGCATGCTCTGCGTGGAGACGGCGCTCGCCCTGCACGACAGCGTAACCCTGGCGCCCGGCGCGACTCACACGCTGCGGGCGCGTATCTGGGCCGAGCCCGTGTAGGCCGTGTCGCCTCAGGCTGGTGGTGCGCCCTGCGCCTGGTAATACGCGCAGACAGAGCGCAGCGGGCAGCCCGCCTCAGAGCCGAGGTAGCTCTCGCGCCCCTCCTGGAGGCTGTAGACGCGCCTGGCCGGCGGGCCGTCGCAGCGCGGCCGCGCCAGGCAGTAGCGCACGCACACCTCGTTGATCTGCGCGTGGAAGTCGGCGTAAAGTGGGGCGAGTGCTGAGTGCGCTTCGCGCAGTGCTGAGTGCTGAGTGCTAAGTGCTGAGTGCTGGCTCAGCTCCGCCTCGATGGCGAGCCGCAGCTGCTCGTAGCTGCCACGCCGCCAGAACGAAAGCTCCTCTTCGCGCCTTCGTGCTTTCGCGTTCGTGGCTTTCGCCGCTTTCGCGCCGTTCGTGGTCCCGCCGTTCGTGGCCCTCCCCTCCGCCCCCACCCGCTCGAACAGCCGCCGCGTGTACTCGTCTACCACGAACACCGCGTGGCCGCCGCCATAGAGCATAATCACATCGCAGCTCTCGGGGCCGATGCGCGGCAGAGCGAGCAGCTCGGCGCGCAGCGCGGGCGTCGGCTGGGCGAGCATCAGGGCGGTGCTGCCCGCGTAGCGCTCGCAGATGCGGCGTGCAATGCTGATCAGGCCTGGGGCCTTCTGGGTGTGGAAGGCGGCGGGGCGGATCAGCGCGGCGAGGATGGCAGGGTCGCAGGCGGCGAGCGCGGGCGGCGCAAGCAGACCAGCGTCCAGCAGGCGCAACAGCGCCGCCTCCACCGTCTCCCAGCGTGTCTGCTGCACCAACACCGCGCCCACCAGAATCTCGAAAGGCGGGTCCGCGCTAAAGATCGGCCACCAGGGGCGCGTCGCGCCTGGGCCATGTAGCGCCCCAAAATGCTGGCGGAGCATGGTGTAGATGGTGGAGAGCGGGGCCATGCTAATGCAAAATGCAAAATGCAAAATTGTCCACCACCTGCGGCGGGTTAGCGCTTTGGCATTTGGCATTTTGTATTTTGCATTCCTCCGCTTTCATTTTGCGTTCTTCCGCGCAAGCTGCACCTGCACAAACACCGCCATGTCGCGGTGGCGCAGAATGCCCACCAGGCGCGGCCCCTCCAGCACGGGCAGCAGGCCGTTGGGGGTGGCGTTGAGCGCGTAGAGCGCGTCGAAGGCCGAGGTGCCGGGGGCCAGTGAGGCCACCTGGGCGGCGGGCGTCATTGCCTCAGCCACCGTGCGCTCCGACCACTGGGCCGTGGTGAAGTGGCGCAGGTTGCGCAGGGTGATCAGGCCGAGCAGCAGCGGGTCTTCGTCGGGGTCGGCGCTCGGCTCCACCACCGCAAAGCCCGTCTCCGACTGGCCGAGCACGTAGCGCGCCACGAACTGCTCCAGCGTAAGGACGCCCGTCACCGTGCGCAGCCGCCGCTGCATCAGGTCGGCCACGCTCACGCCATGCAGGGCGAGCTGCAGCAGCATCTGGTGGTAGCTGGCGGTGGCAGTGCGGTAGAGGAAGAAGCCCACCACTGCGGCCCAGAGTGCCACCAATGGCTCGCGGGCGGCCACGGCAACGGCGAGGCCGCCAAGGCCAAGCAGGATGCCGCAGGCCCGGCCCACCTGGGCGGCGCTGCGCGTGGCGGGCAGCAGCTCGTCGTTGAGGAACCAGAGCGCGGCCCGCAGCACGCGGCCGCCGTCCATCGGGTAGCCTGGCAGCAGGTTGAATAGCGCCATGATCGTGTTGGCCAGGGCGAGATGGGCGGCAAGTAGGGTGAGGGCGTCGCCAAACAGGGGGCCGCCGCGCAGCCACCAGAACAGCCCGGCGGCCCCCGCGATCAGCAGGCTCACGGCGGGGCCAGCCACCGCGATCGCCAGCTCGGCGCCGGGGCCGGGCGCCTCGGCGTCCACCTCGGCCACGCCGCCAAAGGCGAACAGCGTGATGCTCTGCACCGGCACCAGCAGCCGCGTCGCCACCAGCGCGTGGCCGAGCTCGTGCAGCAGCACCGAGCCACCGATCAGGGCGGCCAGAAGCGCGGCCAGGCCCACGTCGGGGCCGCAAGGCGCCAGCCCCACGCAGGTGTAGGCCGCGTAGGCCGGCCGCAGCGCCGCCACCAGCAGCCCAAAGATCAGCAGCCAGCTCCAGTGAAGCCGGATGGGAATTGCCGCCACGCGGCCGAGTGTGAGGGTGCGAGAAAACATGAAGTGCTGAGTGCTGAGTGCAGAGTGCAGAGTGCAGAGTGCAGAGTGCTGAGTGCAGAGTGCTGAGTGCTGAGTGCTCATTGGCCGCCTTTCTTGGCCGACAGGTCTCAGCACTTTCGACTCAGCACTCAGCACTCTGCCCGGGACTCAGTACTTGTTATTTCGCCGCAGGCAGGTAGAGCTTGTCCACATACTCGGCGAGCATACGGCGCATGCTGAAGGCGGGCGCAACGGTGGCGATTGCCTCCTTGCAGATCTGCACCCACGCCTCGGGCACGCCGGCGGCGTTGCGGTCGTTGTAGTAGCGCGGCGCCATCTCGTGCTCCAGGATGTGGTAGAGCGACTGGGCATCGTTCCAGTCTTGCTCGTCCTGGTTCACATACTCGCGCTCCTCGCCGATCGCCCAGCCGTTCTTGCCGTTGAACGCCTCCGGCCACCAGCCATCCAGGATGGAGCAGTTCGGCGCGCCGTTCAGGCTTGCCTTCATGCCGCTGGTGCCACTAGCCTCGTACGGCCGACGCGGGTTGTTCAGCCACACATCCACGCCCTGAGTGAGCGCGCGGCCCACGGCCATATCGTACTCCTCCAGGAAGACGATCCGGCCCGCCAGCCCTGGCTGCAGCGCCAGCTGGTAGACATTCTGGATGAAGTGCTTGCCCGGATCATCCTTGGGGTGCGCCTTGCCCGCGAAGATGATCTGGATCGGCTTGTCGGGCCGGTTCAGGATATACTTCAGCCGCTCCACATCCTTAAACAGCAGTGTCGCCCGCTTGTAGGTCGCAAAGCGGCGCGCAAACCCTAGCGTTAGGATGTTCTCCTCCAGCACTGGCCACACCGGCGCGCCCTGGCCGAGATGCTTGTAGTGCGCCATGAGCCGCTGCCGCGCAAACGCGATCATGTTGCTCTTCAGCTTCTGGCGCGTGGCCCAGAGCACGTCGCTGGGGATCTGGTAGGCCTTCTGCCAGAGCTTCGGGTCGTCGATCTCGTCCTCCCAGCTCTTGCCGAGGTAGGCGTTGTACAGCTCGCGCAGCTCCGGTGCCAGCCAGGTTGCGCTATGCACGCCGTTCGTGATCGAGCTGATCGGCACCTCGTCCTGGCTCTTGCCGGGGTACATCCACTGCCACATGCCGCGCGCCACATGGCCGTGCAGCTTGCTCACCCCGTTGTGGCCCTCGGAGAGCCGCAGGGCCAGGGTCGTCATCGCAAACGTAGGCCCCCACTGCTGCTCCTGAAGCGCGATGTTCATAAACTCGTCGCGGGTCAGGTTCAGCTGGGGCCAGTAGCTCCAGAAGAACTTCTCCATCATCGGCAGCGGGAAGGCGTCGTTGCCAGCAGGCACCGGCGTGTGGGTCGTAAAGACGCCTTGCTCCTTCACGTGGCGCATCGCCTCGTCGAAGGGCACGCCCTGGGTCACCAGCTCGCGGCAAAGCTCTAGCACGAGGAAGGCCGAGTGGCCCTCGTTCATGTGCCAAACATTCGGCTTGTAGCCAAGGCGCCGCAGCGCGCGCACGCCGCCGATGCCCAGCACCAGCTCCTGCGAGATGCGCATCTCCTGGTCGCCGCCGTAGAGCCGCGCCGAGAGCTCGCGATCCTGCGGGCTATTCGGGTGGATGTCGGTGTCCATCAGGAAGAGCGGCACGCGGCCAACCTGGAACTTGTAGACCTTGGCGTAGATCGTGCGGCCGGGCAGCTCCACCTCCACCACAACCTCTCTGCCATCGGGGTCGAGGGCAGGAATGGCGGGCACATCGGCGAAGTTGAGCTTGTTGTACTCGGCGTTCTGCCAGCCGCTCGGGTCGAGGCGCTGGCGGAAGTAGCCCTGAGGGTAGATGAAGCCGACCGCCACGAAGGGCAGGCCCATGTCGCTGGCCTCCTTCACGTGGTCGCCGGAGAGGATGCCGAGGCCGCCAGAGTAGATCGGCAGCGACTCGTGGATGCCAAACTCGGCGCTGAAGTAGGCGATCTGCACATCCTTGGCCTGCGCGTGATGCTTGCTGTACCACGTCTTCTTGGCGCCCAGGTAGGCGTCGAGGCTTTTCAGCACCGCGTCGTAGCGCTTGACGTAGGCGCTGCTGGCGGCGATCTCCTCCAGCTTGCGCTGGCGCACATCGCGCAGAAAGTTCACGGGGTTATGGTAGTCCAGCTCCCAAAGGTCGGGGTCGATCTGGCGAAACAGATCCTGCGCCTCAGGGTGCCAAGTCCACCAAAGGTTGTAGGCCAGCTCGCGCAGGCGGCCGATGCGTTCAGGGATGGGGGTAAACAGGATCTCGTGTTCCAGCCGAGCCATGTGCGCTCCTCAACTTAGGGCGATTGCAGATTGCAGATTGCAGAGTTGCAGCGGCGGTTAAGACGCGCTGCACTCCGCACGGCACCGTTGCGCGCGCAACCAACGGCATTGTAGCTGCTGCCGATTACTCTGTCTAGAGCTTCCTGGAAGCTGCCACAGCCTCATACGCGGCCAGGGTACGCTCGGCGGTAACGCGCCAGCTAAAGCGGGTGGCCTGGACGAGGCCGCGCTCGCGTAGCTCCTGGTGCAGCGCGGGGTCGCTCAGCACGCGGCTGATCGCGGCCGCAAAGGCCGCGGCGTCGTGCGGGGGCGCCATGAGCCCCGCGTCGCCCACCACCTCGGGCAGGCTGGAGCTGTTCGAGGTGATCACCGGGGTGCCACAGGCCATCGCCTCCAGGGGCGGCATGCCGAAGCCCTCGTACAGCGACGGGAAGACGAACAGCGTGGCGGCGGCGTACCAGAGCGGCAGCTCGTCTTCCTCGATGTAGCCCACGAACTGCACCCGCTCGCGCAGCCCCAGCTGCTCCAGGCGCTGGAACACCGCGTCGTAGAGCCAGCCCTTGCCGCCGCCGATGATCAGGGGCACGTCGTGCTGCCGGAGAACCTCGGCGTAGGCGTCGAGCAGCGTCGTAAGATTCTTGCGCGGCTCCAGCGTGCCCACGTAGAGCAGAAAGCGCTCGGGCAGACCCTTTTTGGCGCGGAAGGCCGCCAGGGTGGCGGGATCAGGCGGGCGGAAGTGCTCGCGCACGGCGTTCGGCGTCACCACGACGCGCTCGGCTGGGACGCCGAGTATGCCAACCACCTCGCGCTTGGTGTGCTCGGAGACCACGAGCACGCGGGCGGCGCGGCGCACGCTGAGGCGGGTCGCAAAATCCAGGTAGGCCCGGTTGTAGGCCCGAAACGTCTGGGTAAAGCGGATAAATGCCAGGTCGTGGACGGTGACGATGGTTGGCACGGGCGAGGCGATCGGCACGACGCTGTGGACGCCGTGGAACAGGTCGGCGCCGGAAAAGCGTAGCAGCAGCGGTGCGAGCAGCTGCTCCCAGGGGATGCGGACGCGCGGGTTGATCGTGGGCAGGCGGCTGGGGATCACACGGAAATTGGGCGGCAGGCCGAGCTGTGCGGCGCCGAGGCCGCGCGTGGTGTAGATGCTGTAGCGGTTCACGCGGTCGATCACGCCGAGCTGTAGCAGCGTCTGCTCGACGTAGTGCGAGATCCCGGCGCGCCGGAACGAGTTGGTGTGAGCCAGGAGGTGGGCGTTGACGGCGACATGCATAATTATGACGGAGGACGGAGGACGGAGGACGGAGGACGGAGGACGGAGGACGGAGGACGGAGGGCAGGGCTACCGTCTACCGTCTACCGTCTACCGTCTACCGTCTACCGTCTACCGTCTACCTTCATAGCTACGGGCTGCCGGCTACAGGCAGAGGCGCGTCATACTCGTGGTGCGGCACTAGGCCCCAGTCCGACACAGGATAGTAGATCATCCAGGCCTGGCCGACGACGCGGTCTAGGGGCAGGGCGTTCCACTCGCGTGAGTCGCTGGAGTTAGCGCGGTTGTCGCCCATCACGAAGATCTGGCCCTCGGGCACCTGGATAGGGCCAGACTGACAGGGGTAGCCTGCGACGCAGTAGGTGGCTGCGCCCTGGAGGAAGGGCTGCTCGAGCTCGTCGCCGTTGATGAACACCTTGCCGTCGCGCACTTCGAGCGTCTCGCCGGGGAGAGCGATCACGCGCTTGATATAGTCTTTGCTAACATCGCGCGGATACTCGAAGACTACAATATCGCCGCGATAGGGCGGGTGGAAGGGGTAGATAATGCGCTGGGGCAGCTCCTCCTGGCCAGGGAAAAGCCGCAGGGGGGCGTTCAGATCGAAGTGAAAATAGACCAGCTTATTTACGAGGATATACTGGCCCGTGTGCAGGGTCGGCTCCATACTGGAGCCCTCGATCTTGAAGTTTTGGACGATCCCGCGCACAATAAAAAAGACTAGCAGGATGAATAACGCCGTCTCGACGAGCTCACGCACCACGCCGCGCACACGCACGGGGGGCTCGCTCACGTGGGCCGCCTCGGGGGCGGACTGCCAGCTACCCTCAGGGGCGGCCTCGGCGGCGGTTGGGCCCTGATCGGCCCGATACTCGCGCCGCAGCTGTCGCTCGTCCATATGTCTTTGGGGCCGCGCGGCAGTGGAGTGCTCCACTGCGCGTATACTGTGAGGGAAGCATAGCGGTGCGCCGGAGGGGCACTTTTCCCCGCCCGCAGCACCACCGCATTATACTCGAACGGTGTACAAAACGCTAGGCATCGTTCCGAGCCAGGAGCCTGTATGTCCGAGGAGCTGGCCGATCTGATCGCCCCTGGCGACGACGGCGCCACCGTGTGCCTGGCCTGCCAGTGGCGCTGCTCCCTGAAGCCGGGCGAGCTCGGACGCTGCCAGGTGCGCGTGGGCGTGGAGGGCGGCGTAGCGCTGCTCAACTATGGCCTTGTGAGCGGCGCGGCCATCGGCCCGATCGAAGACCATCGGCTCTGGCACTTCCTGCCCGACTCGCTCGCCCTTGCCATCGGCAGCTGGGGCTACGCCACCGTGGCCGACCAGGGCCGGGCGCCCTACGCCCAGATCCCCGACGACCCGGCGAAGCGCCGCAAGCTCGACGCCGACAAGGCCGCGAACTTTGCGCTGGAGCGCCTTTGCCGCGGGGTGGTCTGGGCCTTTGGGGAGCCCGCCGTGAGCCACGAGTATGTGCGCGGCCTGCTCCAGCTCTGCCGCGCCTCCAGCCGCTACACGGCGCTTGTCACTACTGGCGCGCTCACTCCAGAGTCGCTCGACCAGCTCGGCCACTACCTCGACGGCCTGAGCCTGGATCTGCGTGGCTTCTCCGACGCCAGCTACGCCCGCCTGGGTGGCCTGCCACACTGGCAGGAGCTGCTGACGATCGCCGAGCGCGCCCACACGCGCTGGCACTGCCACGTGGAGGTGACGACGCGCATCCACCACGGCGTGAACGACGACAGCGACGAGCTGCGCGCCATGATCGCCTGGATCAAGGGCACCCTGGGCGAGCATACGCCCTGGCATGTGCTCCCTGGCGATGCTGGTAGCGAGACGGCCGCCGCCACAACGCGCGCCCGGCGCCTGGGCCACGAGGGCGGTCTCCAGTATGTCTACGGCCCCGAGCCAAACCAGCCCACGCGCTGCCCAAGTTGCCACCACACCCTGATTGTGCGCACCAACGGCGGGGCGCGCCTCGTGGGCCTTAGCGGCACCAGCTGCGCCAACTGCGGCCACGAGAGCAAGCTCAGGCTCTCGATCTTTAAGCAGCGCTGAGCCGGAGACAAGGAGACAGGGAGACCGGGAGACACGGAGCGCCTAGCGGAGTTCGAGGGATGTCTCCTTGTCTCCTTGTCTCCTTGTCACGGATGCCCCAGCAGTGGCAGGTGCGTGCGATAGATCACCATGTTTGAGTCGACGCGGAAGCTGAGGCTGCGCTCCTCGGACTGGTTGCCCGCCGCGTCCACGGCCATGTAGCGCAGCGTGTAGGCGCCATCTGGCAGCGGGCCGATGGTCGCTAGGGCGCCGGGTGTTTCAGCCCAGGCGCCGCCGTTCAGGGCGACTCGCACGGCCGCCACGCCCACGTCGCCCATGTCGTCAGCCGCACGCGCATTGCCTGGCACCTGCCTCTCCTCCACGTCCTCCACGCTTCAGACGCCCGCCAGCGGCGCAGCTGACGCCCGGCGTTCGGCCGCAAATCTGCGATGCCCGGCTCCATAGTAACCCCCGCTGTGGCTTCCTCACAATATTCCCCAAACTTTGGGAACCTATTCCCTAGCTTTAGGAACGTGGCTCTTCCATACTTCAAACATGGAATCTCGTTACGTACATCAGTATGAGGAGGCGCCACTATGAGCGTGATCGGACAACAGGCACCATCGATTCGAGAGCGAGAGCTACGTCGTGAGGGGTGGTTACTCATTGGCGCATTTGCAGCCGGACTCCTGATCATCGTGATCCAAATTGTGTTCTATGCTGAGCTCGACGCACAGCTTGTCGCCCGCGCAACCGAGTTGGGACATCGTCCGCCAGTGGAAGAATATTCCCGCATCCAAGCGCAGTTCGCTGGAAATGTGGTGGTTGAAGTTCTTAAGCTGCTGCTGCTCGGTTTGCCCCCATTCGCACTCCTGGCGCTCGCAGTGGCGGGCATCCGTCACTCGCTCCAGGATGTCAGCGCCCAACGCCTCAGCAGCGTTGCATGGGGGTGTGCGCTTGGTGCGCTGGCGGCGTGGATCGTCCTGCTGTATCTTGATCTGAGCATCAAGTTCGGTCCCGATCACTGGTGGCCGCTTGGCTCGTTGTTCGATCTGCTGTACTCTCCGTTTGCCCATGCGACGACTTTTCTCGGGCTGGGCGCAGTTATTTTCACCGCCCTGGCGCTGCGCAAGCATGGTATAACGCCACGGATGTCGTTGGCAGCGCTCTTTGTCGCCGCACTGCTCGTCGTGGCGAACGCTGCGCTGGCGATTGCTACCGGCTTTGCCGCCGGTCTACCACCACTGGTGCCGCTGATCCCGGCGCTGATTCTTGGTCTTGGCTTGATGCGCGCTCGTCAAGCGTGATGCTGCCGGGGTGTTTGGAGCGCGCCCAGGAGAAGGGAAGGTTGTGGCTTCCCAACGCGAGTCTGGATCATAACCGACGCCAGGATGCATGATGCAGATTGTCACTGACACACTCCAACCAAGAAGTGTTCCTGAGCCAGCCGCCGCTCGGCTCGACGCACGGCTGGCGCGTGTGCTGCAACTAGGCTGGCTACTGCTGCAAATCGGTGCGCTGGGCCTGGCGGTTGTGGCGACGCCGCTGCTGCACTCACTCTTGCAAACGATCACGCCAAATCAGCTAGGTGAGATTTCGCTGGCGCAGCCGAATGCTGCGACTGCCGCCGCACTTGTGCGACTCGGTGTGCCGTTGAGCGCCTACGCGACCATCATGGTCGCCGTCGAGTGGCTGTTCCTGCTGCTGTGGCTGGCGCTCGGCACCGTGATCGTCGGCAAGCGTTCACGCGATCCGGTTGGTGTGGCGCTTGCCTTCATGGCGGCGCCGCTTGGCAGCAGCATCTTTGTGCGCATGCTGCGTGACAGCTATCCCGATCTTTGGCTGGTCTTCCTCGTCAACGATTTTGGGCTGACCATCGCGCCCGTGCTATTTTTCAGCCTGTTTCCCGATGGGCGCTGGGTACCACGCTGGACGCGGTGGATGGCCGCCTTGCTGATTGGCAGCGTTGTGCTCGCCACTATAGTCAGTGTCGCGATTGGCAACACCTCACTCGCCGACCTCAGCCTTCCCGTGGGCCTGATAGTGTGGCCGATCATTCTAGGCGCGCAGATCTACCGCTACCGCCACTGCTCCAGCTTGGTGCAGCGCCAGCAGACCAAGTGGCTGCTCATCGGCGTGGCGATGTTCGTGCTCAATGTCGTCGTTGCCATCACATTCCTGCTGTCTGGTCTGTCTGCCAGCTATCAATGGTTCAATTTTGTGCTGTGTTACGGCGCTGGTTTCGCGATGATCGTGGCATTTGGCTTCGCTGTCCTACGTTACCAGCTATTCGATGTCGATCTAGTGATTAATCGCACGCTGGTCTATAGCGCCTTGACGCTTTGCCTCATTGGTCTGTATGCGCTGATCGTCGGCGGGCTTGGCGCGCTGTTCCAGACACAGGGCGATATAGTGATCGCGGTCGTTGCCACGACCACCATCGCCACGGTGTTCCACCCGCTGCGCCAGCGCCTTCAGGGCGCAGTTGATCGCATGCTGTACGGCGAACGCAGCGATCCTTACCGCGTTATCGCACGTCTGGGACAGCGACTTGAAACGACCTTCGCGCCATCCGAGATTCTCCCAACGCTTGTGCAGACAGTAAGCGAAACGCTGAACCTGCCGTATGTGGCGCTGACACTCGGTCACGACGCAACCGCTCCAGTTGCCGCTGCGACTGGTATCCAAGGGCCGAACTGTATCCATTTCCCACTGACCTACCAGGGTGTCCTCGTTGGCTATCTGCTGGTCAGCCCACGTCGCGGCGAAGCCCAGCTTGCGCCACGTGATGAACACTTATTGACTGATCTGGCGCAACAAGCGGGCGTGGCCGTCCACGGGGTGCACGTGATGGAAGACCTTCAGCGCACCCTGGCCGACTTGAAAGGCGCTCGGCAGCAGCTGGTGCTGGCCCGTGAAGAAGAACGTCGCCGGTTGCGCCGCGACTTACACGACGACCTTGCGCCAACGCTCGCTGGTCTGGCAATTACGGCAGGCACCATCCACACGCTGATTCCCAGCGATCCCTCCAAAGCAACTTTGCTGGCTCGTCAGCAGCAGATTGCCATCCGCGAGGCGGTCAGCAATATCCGTCGGCTGGTGTACGATTTGCGACCACCGACTCTCGACGATCTGGGCTTGCTTGCGGCGATCCGCGAGCGAGCGGCACAGTACAGTACATCTGAGATGACTATTCGCGTCGAAGCGCCCGATGTTCTGCCATCGCTGCCCGCCGCCATCGAAGTAGCAGTGTACCGAATCGTGCAGGAAACGTTGATGAACGTCGTCAGGCATGCACAGGCACACCAATGTACTATTCGGCTCACACTTGCTGATACATTGGTCGTGGAGGTAACGGACGATGGCAAGGGCTTGTCCAATGAACATTCCGTAGGGATTGGATTACGATCCATACGCGAGCGGGCAATCGAACTCGGCGGCACGTGTACCATTGAACGATTGCCAACGCACGGCACACGCGTTATGGTGAGTCTGCCGTTGGATAGAGAGGCAGGCGATGAGCAACGTTCGCGTCCTGATCGCTGACGACCATCCCGTATTTCGCTTTGGCATACGCGCGCTGCTGGAAGCAACCCACGACATGACTGTCGTGGGGGAGGCGACCAGCGGTGATGAAGTGATCGCGCTTGCTGGAGAGCTACATCCGGACATCGTCCTGATGGATGTGCGGATGCCAGGCATCAATGGCATCGATGCAACGCGCCGCATTCTACACACGCGCCCACAGGTGCGGGTGCTGGTGGTGACGATGTTCGAGGACGACTCCTCGGTCTTTGCCGCGATGCGCGCGGGTGCCCGTGGCTACGTCCTCAAGGAAGCGACCAACGAGGAAATCGTCCAGGCGATCAGAACCGTCGGAAACGGCGGCGCAATCTTCAGCCCAGCGATTGCCACGCGACTGATTGCATTCTTTGCACAGCCGCATTTCTCGATACCGAAAACGATTTTTCCTGAACTAACCGGTCGGGAGCGTGAGATACTGGATTTGCTGACGCGCGGGCAGAGTACGACGGAGCTCGGCAATCGGTTGGGTCTCAGCACCAAAACGATCAGCAACTATATCTCAAATATTCTGACCAAATTGCAGGTCACCGATCGGGCAGAAGCAATTGTGCGAGCACGCGACGCGGGGTTGGGTGAAGGATAGACGGTGTTGCAAACGTACTGCCTGGTCATGTACTGTTTCCAGAGGCAGAATCAATGACACTGTTGTCGCGGAGTAGCCTAACAATGCGTGCAGCCGACCGCCCTGTCGCTGCGGTTTTTCACGTAGTCTTATGCCCAACGGCAACTCGGTCTACAGCTTGGCCCTCGGCGGGCGGCGGCTAAGCGCAACCGTTCGGCAGCGGTGGCGGAGTCGCTGCTTCTCAGCCTGCTCGGCGGCCTGCTGGGCGTGCTGCTGGGCAGCGTGTTGCCCCTGGCGGTGACGCTGTTGGGCGTGCTCGACGCGCCAATTACCCCAGGCTCCGTGCTGGTCGCAGTGGGCTTTTCCCTGGCGGTCGGGCTCTTCTTCGGCATTTACCCTGCCAGCCGCGCGGCCCGCCTGGAACCGATCACGGCGCTGCGCAGCGAGTAGGGTCAAGTTTGTATCTGCTCATTGCCCCAGCAGTGGCAGGTGCGTGCGATAGATCACCATATTTGAGTCGACGCGAAAGCTGAGGCTGCGCTCCTCCGACTGGTTGCCCGCTGCGTCTAGGGCCGTGTAGCGTAGGCTGTAGGCGCCATCTGGCAGCGGGCCGATGGTCGCTAGGGCGCCGGGTGTTTCGGCCCACTCGCCGCCGTTCAGGGCGACGCGCACCGCCGCCACGCCCACGCCGCCCATGTCGTCGGCGGCGATGGCGAGGCTGCTAAGGCTCTGGAAGCTTGCCCCGAGTCGCATGTCGGCGGCGCTCAGGCCGTCGCGCACGGCCCCAAACCCCTGCTCGCCAGGGAGCTGCACGGCGTACCCCATGCTGGCGCTGCCGCCGCGCTCCAGGCCCTTGAAGGCGAGCACATGGCGGCCGGCCTCAAGCGTAACGCTTCCAACCTGCTGCGCGCCGCCCGCCACGAGCCGCCCGTCTACCCAGAGCCAGCCGCCGTCGTCTGCGGTGATCTGGAAGCTGTAGCTGCCGCTCACGGGCGCGGTGAAGGCCCGTGTCTGCTCCACGACAAAGCGGTCGCTTAGCTCGGGGGCGCTCGCCAGCGGCCCGCCCTCGCCCCAGTCCAGGGTTTCGCCCTGCCACGCAAAGCTGCCCACGTAGGCGCCGCGCGGCACCGCTGTGGCATCCTGGGCGCGGGCGAGCAGATTGTTAGGCACGGGGCCAAGCTGGTAGACGTGGGCGACCGGGCGCAGCAGGTCGTCGTAGGCGGCGGGCGCGGGCATCTGGCGCTCGGGCGTTACGGTGATGGTGGTGGTGGCGCTGCCCTGGGCCAGGTAGCCAACGTACTCGTTGATGGCGCCTGCCTGGAGCACGAGCGTGCCGGGGGTGCGCAGCCGCAGGTAGGCCACAACCTCGCGCACCTGGCCGGGCTCAAGCCGCCCGTTCAGGCCCCAGCGCCAGGGGTAGCCGCCGCTGCCGCCTGCGCAGGTCGGCTGGCGCGCTGCATCCAGGGGGCCGAGCATCAGCCGAAGTCGGCCGGCCTCCTTGGGGTAGGCTGGGTAGCTCTGGCCCTCGGCGCCAAGGAAGCACTCGGCCTCATCATAGACATAACTATCTGCGAGGTTGTAGGCACCGCTCGTGGCGTCGCGGCCCGCCTCGGGGGCCTGGCCCTCCACGGCGACGGCGCCGCTGTTGCGCACGGTGAAGGTGGCCTTCAGCAGTTCGCCGGCGGGCACGCTGGTGCGGTCGAAGCTCACGCCAAGCAGCTCCAGCTGCACCTGGGGCGGCGGTGGCTCGCCCGATCCACCGGCCATACGCGCGCGCACCCGCTCGCGGATGGCGGGCAGCAGCGCCTCCAGGCTGTCGCCGGGGCAGGTGGTACGGCCGGGGGTCACGTGGCGATGGGCCGCAATGTTGCTCACGATGGAGCCGGGGTTGAAGGGGCTGCAGAAGTCAGAGATCGAGCAGCCGTAGTAGAACGAGCGGCCGAGCGGGTCGATATCCTTCTGGCCCGCCTTCCAGGCCAGCACATCCACCAGGCTGCTCTGGGCGGCGCCGCTGGGCGGCGTGCCTGTGTAGCTGCCGATCATGGCGACGCCCATAGAGCCGTAGTTTGCGGTGTCGTGGAAAGACACCGCATCGTCGCCGCCGGCGCGCCCCTCGTAGACCACGCCGTCCGGGTCGATCAAAAAGTTGTAGCCGATGTCGCCCCAGCCCCGCGTGATGGTGTGGAACGACCAGATCGCGCGCACCCGGTCGGGCCAGCGCTGGCCGGGGCGCAGGCTGTTGGCGTCGGCGGTGTGATGCACGACCATATGATTCACGCTGCGGTATTTGGGGGGCACGCGGCTGCCCTGGCCGTCGGGGCTGCCCCAGGCGCTGCGGCTCACCACGGCTGGTCGGCTCACGGCGGCGGTCACATCAGGCGCGAGCAGATCGGGTGCGGGCGCGGGCGGGCCGAAGCGCGCATCAACCGTGTTCACCTCCACGCGGCGCAGCACAGGCAGGGCGCCATCTGGGGCGGGGGCGAGCGTAGCGCGGAGCTGCCAGAAGCGGGCGCCCTCGCCGGCGTAGATCTCCTGGCTCCAGAAGACCTCCGGGCCATCCTCGCCCATCCAGAGATCGGGGTTCTCAGGCACAGGGCCCCAGTCGGTCCAGAGCTCGCCGTCGAGCGAGGCGCGCAGCTCCAGCTGGAGCGTGCTGGAGACAGGCAGGGCGGCCTCCCAGCGCAGCAGCATGTGGGTGAAGGGGCGCGGGGCGGCGGTGACGGGCGAGAGGTAGCCGGGGCCGAGCTCGGCGAGCGACGCGGCGTCGGGGGAGGCGTCGCTGGAGGGGGCCGCCGAGGTGATGAGGACAGCCTGGTCGGGTGTGCCGGCGGCGGGGTCAGCGGCGGGGTTGGCGTCGGCGCGCACGGCCACGAGGATGATCAGCAGCAGCGCTGTGACGAAGGCTGAGATGAGTAGGTGACGGGATGGTGCAGGCACGGCGGACCTCCGGGGCTGATGTGGAACCTCCGCCCATTCTAACGATGGAGGTTCGTAGCAGCGCACCCCGGCGGTTACGATGGGATGACTCGACCCTGATAGGGGGATGATGCGAACGCTATGGCGACGGTTGAGGCTGCGCCGAAGGAGCTGGCGGCGACTCCAGCCGCACCTGCTGCGCCGTCGTTACGGCGAACCCCTCTGGCGTAACCACCGTGAGGCGCAGCGTGTAGTCGCCCGGCGCAAGGCCCACTGTGCTCCAGACGCCGAGCAGGCCATCCTGCACGGGGAGGTTGCTCTGGGCCAAGGTCTGCCACGCGCTGGGCGAAAGCCCCACGCCGACCTCCAGGCTAAACGGCCCGCGCGCGATGCCGCTGATAAAGACCTGGGTGGTGGTGACGGTGCCGCTTGCGCCGATGGGGCCGAGCACGGCGATGGCCTCTGCGGGCGCCTGGGGCGGCGGGCAGAGCTCGCTTGGCGGCTGGGGCGCGTTGCGGGCGGCCCACTCGCGAAACTCGGGCGGGTAGAGCGGGAACTGCAGCTCGCGCACCTCTGCGGCGGGCGTGTACGAGGCCGCGAGGCAGCTGCCGTCGCCGCCAACGCGCACGCTCTGGTACGCCACCTCCACATTGGCGGGGCCGCTGCCTGCGGCGAAGAGCTCGCTGATCGGGCGCGGGCAGCCGGGGCTGGCGCGGCCGCCTGTGTCGGCGCAGACAGGGATCTCCTCGATGCCGGTGGGGCGCGGGAAGAGCGAGGCGGGCCGCCCAAGCTGGTAGCGCAGCATCAGCTCGCGCCAGATCTGGCCCGCGCCATTTGCGCCCGCCACCTCCTGCATGGGCGACGAATCGTTGTTGCCAACCCAGACGCCAATCGTCACGTCGGTGCTGTAGCCCATGGCCCAGGAGTCGCGGTAGTCGTTGGAGGTGCCGGTCTTTGCGGCGGCGACGACATCGGGCAGCTCCATCACGTTGCCGCGCCCGAACATAAACTGGCGTGCCTCGTTGTCGCTGAGGATGCTGGTGATCAGATAGGCCATCTGATCGCTCTGCGGCCCGAAGGCGGGCTGGCCGCGCGCCGGCTGCCAGCGCTCCAGCACCTCGCCGCGGCTGTTTGTTACTTTGAGCACGGCAACGGGCGCCACGTAGCGCCCGCCGTTGCGCAGGGCGCTGTAGGCCCCGGACAGCTCAAGCAGGCTCACCTCGTTGCTGCCGAGCGCCATAGCCAGCCCGAAGCGGCTCGGGTCGTTGAAGCTCGTAACGCCCAGGCGGCTCATCTGCTCCACGAAGTTCTCGACGCCCACATGCTCCATCGCCTTTACGGCGGGGATGTTGAGCGAGTTGGCGAGGGCCATGCGCAGCCGCATGGGGCCGTGGAAGGCGCTATCGTAGTTCTTCGGCTCGTAGACTACGCCGTCGGCGTTTTCCCAGCGGCTTGGCGTGTCCCAGATCACGGTGGCGGGCGTCCAGCCGCGCTGCAATGCCGCCGCGTACACAAACGGTTTAAGGGCGGAGCCGGGCTGGCGCGGTGAGAGCGCCACATTCACCTGGCCATCGGGGGCGTTGTAGTCTACGCTGCCGACCATAGCGAGGATGCGGCCATCGGGGGCGAGCAGCACCACGGCGGCGTTGCTGGCGTTGCGCTCGCGCAGCTGGGCCACCTGCTCCTGGGCGACGCGCTGCGCCTCGGCCTGCCAGCCAAGGTCGATGCTCGTAACGACGCGCAGGCCAGCGCGGTAGAGCAAGTCGGGGCCGTAGCGCCGCTCCAGCATGTCGCGCACGTAGAAGACGAAATGGGGCGCTAGTAGGTCGGTGCGGGGCGGCACAAGCGTGATCGGCTCGGCGTAGATGCGGTCGGCCTCGGTCTGGGTGAGCAGGCCATTCTGGGCCATCAGGCCGAGGGTGACGCGCTGGCGGGCCTTGGCGGCGGCAAAGTCGGTGAAGGGATTGTAGGTCGTGGGCGACTGTGGCAACCCGGCGATCAGCGTGGCCTCGGCGGGGCTCAGTTCGCCGACGGGCTTAGAGAAGTACGCCTGGGCGGCGGCCTCGACGCCGTAGGCCTGGGCGCCATAGTAAACCTCATTAAGATACAGGTTGAGGATCTGCTCCTTGCCATAGGCGCGGCTCACGCGGAAGGCGAGGATCGCCTCACGTAGCTTGCGCTCGTAGCTCTGCTCGCCGCGCTCATCCTCGCTGAGCAGGATGGTACGCACCAGCTGCATGGTAATCGTGGAGGCGCCGCTCACGATCTCGCCGCTCTGGTAGTTCTGGAGCGCGGCGCGCACGATGCCGCGCACGTCTACGCCGGGGTTCTGGTAGAAGTCGGCGTCCTCCACGGCAATTGTGGCGTCTTTGAGCAGCTGCGGGATCTGCGCAAAGCGCACGGGGGTGCGGCGGCCCGCCTGAGGGCCAACCAGCTCATAGAGCAGCGTGGTGCCGTCGCTCGCGTAGAGCCGGGTGGTCTCGAAGCTGCGATACTCAGCGATGCGCTCGGGGTCGGGCAGGTCGCTGCCGTAGCGATAGTAGAGCCACATACCGCCGGCCACACCTGTGAGGGCGACGAGCAGTGCGAGCTTGACGAAGGCGAGCGTGAGGCGCAGGCTGAAGGCCAGCAGGGGGTGACGGCGCCGGAACGAGGTGGCTCGGCGGCGCCGTGGTGCGCGGGTGAAGCGCGGCGGCGGCGGGCGGCGGCGCGCTGCGAGTGAAGGGGAGCTCATAGTTGCTGATGCTAGTATAGCATCTGCCGCAGGCATGCGAAGGGGCGGCCCTCGCCCCCTGCCCCTCTCCCTCAAGGGGAGAGGGGAGTTCGCGCAAGATGTGCTCGGCTCCCCCTCTCCCGTTCAGGGAGAGGGGGCTGGGGGGTGAGGGTCGCCCTTTACCGCAGACGCACGGTCTCGCTGGTGCTGGGCTGCTCGGTGCTGTTCACGATCGTCACGCGCTGCTGGGGCTGGGCCACGGGCGCCTGGGGCGCGCTCATCGCGGGCGTGGCGGTGACAGCCGGGGTGCGGCGACGGGCGAAGCGAGCCACCGTGGCCTGCACGCGGGCGTCGGCCTGGGGCTCGCGGCCGCGCAGCAGCAGGCTGGCGCCGCCGAGCAGCAGCACGCCTGGGAAGACGAAGTCGGCGAGCATCAGCACGGCCAGGCCCACGCCCCAGAGCAGGGCCTGAACCGCATCGCCGGTGCGGCCGCTGGCGCGCTGGCGCTGGTAGATGGCCGCGCCGCCGCCCGCCAGGAGCGCGGACGGGATGAGCCACCAGAGGTTGAAGACGGCGACGATTCCAAAGACGATCAGGGCGATCCCGGCGTATCGAGTCTGCTGCTGGTTGAGGTTCACGTTGGCCTCCATCATTGCGCCGAGGTCGGCCGGCGCACATTGCGCGGGCCATCAGGCGTTCTGCCAGTTGTACGCTGGGGCGAGGAGCTTTGTTGCGGCCGCCAGCCTCAGGCCGACGTGCGCCGTGTGCTACAATCGCCCCCGGCGGCAGGCGTACGCGGAGCAGGCGATGAAATTCTCGGTGGCGATCATCGCGCGGGACGAGCAGCGGCATATTGGCGGCTGCCTGGCGAGCGTCGCCGGCCTCGCCGACGAGGTCATCGTGCTGCTCGACGAGCGCAGCCGCGACGGCACCGCCGCCCTCGCCGAGGCTGCCGGCGCCATAGTTCACCGCGCGCCCTGGCGCGGCTTCTCCGCCCAGCGCAACCGCGCCCTCGCGCTCTGCCGCCACCCCTGGGTGCTCTTCCTAGATGCCGACGAGCGCGTGACGCCCGAGCTCGCCGCCGAGATCCGCGCCCTGCTGGCCACGCCTGTGCCGTGTGCTGGCTACTGGATCCCACGCTATAACTTCTTCTTCGGCAAAGCGCTGCGTGGTGGGGGCTGGTATCCCGACCCGCAGCTGCGCCTGCTGCGGCGCGATGCGGCGCGCTACGACGAGGCCCGCCTTGTCCACGAGCTTGTGACGCTCGGGGGCGAGGCGGGCACGCTGCACGGGCACATAGAGCACCTGAATATCGAGCGCCTGGGCGAGCTCTGGGCCAAGCAGAGCGGCTACGCGCTGGCCGAGGCCCGCACGCTCTATGCGACCGGCCGCCGCGCGCGCTGGCGCAACTTCCTGGGCGCCCCCGCCCGCGAGCTCTGGCGGCGCTACATCGCCCTCGGCGGCTGGCGCGACGGCCTGCTGGGCCTGTTGCTCTGCGCCACCCTCGCCTGGTTCGAGCTGGTGAAGTTTATCTTGCTTGCGGGAATGGGTAGACGGTAGACGGTGGACGGTGGACGGTGGACGGTAAGTTGGGCTACCGGCTATCAGCTATCGGCTATGCCCCGCGCCTACCGTCCACCGTCAGATGGCGCGATCAGGCGCTCTATGCGCTCTTTTTCTTGGCGGCGCTGGCGGCAGGCTTTTTGGCACTAGCGGCGGGCTTCTTGGCGCTGGCGGCGGGCTTTTTGGCGCTGGCGGCCTTCGCGCCGCCCTTCACCAGCACGGGCTTGCCCGCAGCGGGGACGGCGTCGGCAACAACTGGGGCCAACTCCTCCAAACTGTTGGTGAGGTAGTCGCACTTAGGGTAGCGCGAGCAGCCGAAGAAGGGGCGGCCAAACTTGCCACGGCGCTGCAGCAGCTCGCCTGTCTGGCACTTCGGGCAGGCCACCCCGGTTGGCAGGGGCAGCGGAACGGGCTTACCGTCCTTGCCGATCCGGCGCGTGTTGGCGCACTCGGGGTAGCCGGAGCAGCCGAGGAATGGCCCGAAGCGGCTCTTTTTGATCACCATGGGGCGGCCGCAGAGATTGCACTCCACATCGCTCGTCTCGGCGGCGGCGGCCTTATCGATCACGATCTGGCCGTCGCCGTCGCGGTGAAAGTCGCTCGTGAAGTCGCAGGAGTCGGGGCTGCCATCTTTGCTGTAGCGCGTGCAGGCCAGGAACTCACCGTTGCGACCGAACTTGATCGCCAGAAAGCCCTGGTTACACTTGGGGCAGCCTAGGTCGGTGATGATCTCCTCGCGCTTGACGTTGCGCATCTCGCTTTTGGCGGCTGCGAGTGTCTTCTGGAACGGGTCGTAGAACTCGCGCAGCACGGGCACCCACTGCTTCGTGCCGTCGGCGATGTCGTCGAGCTGCTGCTCCAGCGCGGAGGTAAAATCGTAGTCGACGATCTTGGGGAAGTGCGCCACCAGCAGGTCGGTGACGACGCGGCCGAGCGTGGTGGGCAGCAGCTTCTTCTCGGTGAGCTCGACATACTCACGATCCTGGATCGTAGAGATGATCGATGCGTACGTAGATGGCCTGCCGATCCCGAGCTGTTCGAGCTCCTTCACCAGGCTGGCCTCGGTGAAGCGGGGCGGCGGCTCGGTGAAGTGCTGGATGGGCAGCAGCTGGAGCAGGTCGAGCGGGCCACCCTCCTGGAGCAGCGGCAGGCGGCGCTCGCTGTCCTCGTCCTCCTCGCCCTCGTCCAGGCTCACATTGTAGACGGCCAGGAAGCCGGGGAACTTGAGCACCGAGCCGGTGGCGCGGAAGAGATAGGGCGCGGCGTCACTAGACGGTAGACCGTTGACGGTAGACGGTGCTGGCGGCCCGGCCACCGTCCGTCGTCCATCGTCCACCGTCCAGGCGCCAATATCAACCGTCGTGCTATCGAACACGGCCTGGGCCATCTGGGAGGCCAGGAAGCGCTTCCAGATCAGCTCATAGAGCCGGTTCAGGTCGCGGTCGAGCTTGCTGCTCACGCTCTCGGGGGTGCGAGCGCTGCTGGTGGGGCGCACCGCCTCGTGGGCCTCCTGGGCGCCTTTGGCCTTGGTTTTGTAGAGCGGCGCCTTTTCGGGGAGGTACTCTTTGCCGAAGCGCTGCTCGATCACGCTGCGGGCCTCGGCCTGGGCCTCTCCCGCCACGTTCACGCTGTCGGTGCGCATATAGGTGATCAGGCCCACCGTGCCCTCGTCGCCGCCAACGTCAATGCCCTCGTACAGCTTCTGGGCGAGGGTCATCGTCTTTTTGGCGCTGAAGCCAAGCTTGCGACCGGCCTCCTGCTGGAGCGTGGAGGTGGTAAAAGGCGGCGCGGGACCGCGGCGCTTGTCCTTGCGCGTCACCTTCTGTACAGCGTAGCGGGCGCCCTCCAGGTCCGTCACAATCGTGTCGGCCTGCTCCTGGTTTGGCACCGCGAACTTATCGAGCCGCTTGCCGGCGCGCTCCACCAACGTGGCGCGGAAGGCGTCGCGGGGCTGCTGGCCGCCCTGTTTGAGCAGATCGGCCTCGATCGTCCAGTACTCGACAGCGACGAAGCTCTCGACCCCGCGCTCGCGCTCGACGATCAGGCGCACGGCCACCGACTGCACGCGGCCAGCCGAGAGCCCGCGCTTCACCTTATCCCAGAGCAGCGGGCTGATCTGATAGCCTACCAGACGATCAAGCACACGGCGGGCCTGCTGCGCGTTCACCAGGTTGCCATCGATGCTGCGCGGGTTCTGGATGGCCTGCTGCACCGCGTTGCGCGTGATCTCCTGGAAGACCACGCGATGCACAGGGGTGCGGCGCGGCACGTTCACCGCCTCGGTGATATGCCAGGCGATCGCCTCGCCCTCGCGGTCTGGGTCGGTGGCGAGGTAGACGGCGTCGGCGTTCTTGACCGCCTGGCGCAGCTCGTTCACAACCTTGCTCTTCGTGATCTCATAGACCGGCTGAAAATCGTGCTCGACATCGATCGACAAATCGCTCTTCGGCAGGTCGCGCACGTGGCCCATGCTGGAGGTCACGAAGTAGCCGCGACCGAGATATTTCTGGATCGTCTTCGCCTTTGCGGGCGACTCGACAATGACAACTTTATCGCCCATAGCACCTAGTCACAATCATAGAGATAGTATGCGGGACAGCCACACAGCGCCGCCTGCCGCCGAAAAAAACGCCCCTGCACTATACGCGTGCGTTCTGGCCTTGTCAATGGCCGAACATGTGGGCTAGTGGTGGGAAGACGAGGTTGTCGGGGGCGCTGCCGTGCCCGTCGCTTTCGTGCTAGAGGATCGCGTGCGGGCGCTGCCGCCCCGCACCCCGGCGTTAAGAGGCTGCCGCCAGCCCCCTAACAACCCCCAGCGCGAGGAGCTGGCGCCCTCTCGACCCCCAAATTCGACAGCCGCCACGTCCGAGGGCGCGTGTCGCTGCCTGCCCTCCAACACCAGCGAGCGGGAAGATCAGCGTGGGTGCCGCAGGCACCATCCAAGCAGGCTGCCAGACCACCGGGCCTCAAGCGGCGCAGCCGCCACCAAGATTGTCCACGCTCGTTGGCGGTCTGAGGCATGCAGCGACACGCGCGCTCGGTGCTGGCGGCCATCCACTTTGGGGGTTGAGGGGGTAGCGCCCCATAGGCGCGCAGATAAGAACTTGCGTCACGAACGTCAGAATCAGCATGGGCCGTCTGTGCTATGGTGAAGGTGCAAACCATTTCCGTAGCCCCAGGAGGACCCCATGCCGATCCCGGCCCATCCTACCGCGCTCGCGCCCACCGCGCAAGCCATCGCTGTGACCACCGACGCCTGGACGAGCGAGATCCTGCCGCAGCTGCCCCCAGACCTGGAGGCCCACGCCCGCACGCGGAAGGCGTTTGTGCGCGTGCGCGGCCTGGCCTCGGCCACGGATCTGCTCCGCGCGCTGCTGGCCTTCGTCCTCGCGGACCACTCGACCCGCTCGCTCGGTGCCTGGGCCGTACTGGTCGGCCTGGCCGACCTGTCCGAGTCGGCCTGGCGCCAGCGCTTGATCCTGTCCGGCCCCTGGCTGGGCTGGCTGCTCAGCGCGCTCCTGACCGTCGCTCCGGTCCGGTCCCTGCCCACCACGCGGCGCGTGCGGCGCATCGATGCCACCATGCTGATGCGGACCAGCGGTGGCTGCGCGGGGTGGCGGCTGCATTGGGACGACGACCTGACGGCCGGTCGTCTGGGCAGCGTGACGATCACGGGGTCTGGGTAGTTTTGGAACAGAAAACCCGATAAGCGTTCGCGGGTACACCGCTTCCATCGTCCTGATCCGGCGGTCGGAACGGCCGCCACGCACCGCGCAGGACGGGTTCCGCACGGGTGCAGCGCTCGCGGCCTACGACGGTGAGGTGGGCAGTGCCGCGCGGGGAGCGGCGGGCGCGGGCGGCATCCTGAATTGGAGCGCCGTCCGTGCGCAGGTGCGTGCGCGCGCGATCCCGCTCGCTGGTGTTCCCCCGGACGCTGCGATGCACGCCCAAGCCGCGCGCCCAGCTGGTCTTTCTGCCTGTTACGTTAGCGTTGCCGCAGCTCGCCGCGCTGGCCGTGAAAGACCACCCGCGCGCGGCGATGGCGCCCCACCCCGCGATTGAGCGGGGTCAAGCTGCGCCGTCGGTACGCCGGGTCGCTGGTGGCGTGGCGCAGGACGTTTGAAGCGGTGTACCCGCGAACGATTAGCGGGTTCGCTGTTCCAAAACGACCCAGACCCCGTGTACAATACTACAGTGGGACTCAGAACCCAACGGTACGACAAGCGCCTGTTTCGCGCCATCCCAAAATTGGCGAAGGTATGGATCCCAAGAATGTCAATGAGCACCAACGCTCCTATCGCCGTCTCGCTGTTCAGCATCCTCAAAAGCCAACTCGGTGAGCGCGTCACGCCATTCCAGGCCACTAAAACTTCGCTGGTCGACATTAGCCACTCTTTTGAAGATGCTGTCCTTGTCCACCGCCTGCCCTCGGTGGTCTTCACTGGCTTCCAAGAGAGCAGCTACTGGAAACAAGAGACTGAGCGCTATCTTAAACTGGCCGGTATCGCTAGCCAGATCTGCATCTTCGCTGGCGGCACCCCGTCGGTGCCCGAGGAAAAGCATATCGCCGTTACCCTGCGAGGCGAGGACCCGCTACGCCAAGAATGGTTCCTGCTCATCCTCTGCACCCAGTTCAGCGTGGTGATCAGCGGCCTTGATAATCAGCGCCCCTTCACCGAGGAGGCCACACGCTCGTTTGAGACGATCCTCTCCTTTGAGCCAGCCGTAATTAACGCGGCCCTCGACTATATCCTGCCCGTGGTCGACCGCTATCGGCCCGACCGGGCGGCTGAACTGCGGGCCGCCACCGCGCAGTTCCCGCCCCGTGACCCGGACGGTGCGATCGCCACTGAGCTGATGATCAGTATTTTCAATCATATGCAGCGCCGCTCTGATCAGCGGGCCGAGTTGATACATGATCTGGTTGAACTGCGCGAGCAGCTGATCATACGGCTGACCGCCCAGCAGCAGGCCCTGGGGGCGTCCATCCAGGCCCGCGAGCAGGCCGAGCGCGCTGCGCGCGCCGAGGCGGACTTCGCGCTCCAGGTGATGCAGACTATGGGCGAGGGGCTGACTATCGTTGATGCCGAGGGCCACTTTACCTTTGTCAACGACGCCTACGCCCGGCTGATTGGCTCCACGCCCGCCGCGCTCGTTGGGCGCTCGCCATTTGAGATGAGCCCGGCGACCGACTACGCGACGCTCCAGGCCGCCGGTGCGGCGCGCGCGCGCGGCGAGGGCAGCACCTACCTGTCGCAGCTCCGGCGCGCCGATGGCAGCCTGGTCGACGTGCAGATCACCGGCACGCCGCGCTACATCGACGGCCAATGTGTCGGCAGCGTGGCGGTGATCACCGACCTGCGTGCGCGCCTCGCCGCCGAGGCCGAGCGGCTGCGCCTGGAGCGCCAGCTCCTTGAGGCGCAGCGCCTGGAGAGCATCGGCACCCTGGCCGGCGGCGTCGCCCACGACTTCAACAACCTGCTCATGGCCGTGCTGGGCCACGCCGAGCTGCTCCGGCTCGACCTCCCGCCGGACTCGCCGCTCGGGCCGAGCGTGCAGCAGATCATGGCGGGGGTCAACCAGGCCGCCGAGCTCACCCGCCAGCTGCTCGCCTACGCGGGCCGGGGGCAGGTCACCCGGCAGCCCGTCCGGCTGAACGACCTGATCGCCGAGCTTGGCCGCCTCCTCCACGCGGTCATCCCCCCCGCCGCGCAGCTGCGCTACCAGCTCGCACCCGCGCTGCCGCCGGTCATCGCCGACCCCACGCAGCTGCGCCAGGTGCTGCTCAACCTGCTCACCAACGCGGCCGAGGCCGTAGGCCCCGCGGGCGGACAGATCACCGTCTCGACGCAGCCAGTCACCCTTCACACGTCCGCCGTGGGGCCACCCGGCGCGGAGGCGCTCGCCCCCGGCGCCTACATCCAGCTGACCGTGGGAGACACTGGGAGTGGCATGGACGCCGCCACCCAGGCGCGTATGTTCGAGCCGTTCTACTCGACTAAATTTACCGGGCGGGGGCTGGGCCTAGCGGCGGTGCAGGGCATCGTGCGGAGTCATGGCGGGGCCATTCATGTGACGAGCGCCCCTGGCGCGGGGACGGCCGTGGTGGTCTGGCTCCCTGCCTGCGAGGCGCCTGTCCCTGTCGCTGCGCCTCGCGCGGCGGAGGGGACGGCAGCGGTGGCGGGGACGGTGCTGATGATCGACGACGAGGCGCCGGTGCGCGCCGTGACCCGCAGGCTGCTGGAGCACCTCGGGATGCGCGTGCTGGAGGCCGAGGGTGGGGCGCAAGGGCTGGCTCTGCTCGCCGACCACGCGGGCCTGATCACCGCGGTGCTGCTCGACCTCACCATGCCGGAGATGGGCGGGGTAGAGGTGGCGCGGCAGCTCGCCCAGCGCGCACCCCATATTCCGGTGATCGTGATGAGCGGCTACAGCGCCGAGGAGGTCGAGCAGCAGATGGGGCGGCTGCCGCTGGCGGGCCGACTCCAGAAGCCGTTCACCCTTCAGTCCCTGCGCGCGTGCCTCGCCGCCCTCACACCGGCAGCGGCAAAGCGCGGGTAGGCGACGACCAGAGACTGCGCGACATCTCCCAAGACCGGGCGCCCCGCGTCCGACGGCGGTACGCCGGGTCGCTGATGGCGTGGCGCAGGACGATGGGAGCGGTGTACCCGCGACCGCGTAGCGGGTTCGCTGTTCCAAAACGACCCAGACCCCCAGTAACACTGGCGTGCGACCATACAAGCGGCGCAGACCCTAGACCCCGGAGACACCGATGCTGACCCTGGCGACCTATAATCTGTACAAAGGCGGGCCGGAGGATTTCTCGGCCTGGGCGCGCACGCTTGGCGCACTTGCACCCGACATCTTGCTGCTCCAGGAGAGCTGCGCACCTGATCGCTACCTGGGCACGCTCCCGCCCGAGCGGCACGCTCAGGTGCAGCGCGCCCCCTGGGCGCCGGCGGCCGCGAACGCCTGGGGCAGCGCGATCTCCCTCGCGCAGGGCACGGCCACCATGCTGCCGCTGCCCGCCGCGCTCCACGGCTGGGTCGTCGGCGCCGACATCCACGGGCTCCGCTGGCGCCCAGGCGCGAACGGCCCGCTGCGCGTCTTCTCGCTCCACACCCCGACCAGCGCCCCGTGCGCCTACGAGCGCGACTTGAACACCGCCCTCTCCGCCATCGCCCCGCTCGCCGTAGGCCACGACGTGATCCTTGGCGGCGACTTCAACGTGACGATCAGCGTCAGGCACAGCGCAGAGGAGCGGACGAACACGCCGGGGGAGATCGCGATCCACCAACGGCTCCGCAACGAGCTCGGGCTGATCAACTGCTGGCAGGCCCTGCACCCCGACGAGGCCCTCGCACAGACGCTCCGCTACCGCTTTTCCGATGCCCCGCAGTCCTTTCACCTCGACGGGCTATTCGTCCCAGTGGCGTGGCGGCCCTTCCTCCGGACGTGCGCGGTACACAACGATGCGGACTGGCGGCGTAAGGGCTCCAGCGACCACTTCCCCGTCGTGGCGACGTTCACGCCATAGCGAGGGGCCATCGTATGCAAACTGGTAAAACGTACGCCAAGGTTTTGGAAACCGCATGAGAGAGCCAAACACAACGATCTGGCCACGGGCGTGCGCGATGTCATCCTGGTCGATCCGCGCGCCCAGACGGCGACCTGGCACCGGCTCGGCGAGGCGCCCCAGCAGCGTGATCTACCGGCCACGCTCGCCTTGACGATGGGCTGCCGCCTCCGCATTGACCGCATCGGCGGCTAAACGCGCACAACTCCGTCTCCCCTCCCGCGAAGACATCGCTCGGCGTGCGCCATGCTGGCACCCAGGGGCGCGCAGCCCCACCCCCACGCCTGCCAGCGCCTCCCGCAGCCGTGATGCGGCCAGCGTCTTCGGCGCACCGCACTTCCCACGCCGCCACCTCCCACCGGCCGTCGGCCCTGCACAAGCGCGCGGCTGCCAGCAGCTCATATCCGCTCTAGGGCTACGTCATGGTCGGCCGGCGGGCGCGTACACGCGCGCCGTGGGGGCGCGGTGCGCCGGGCGCCCGCCTGCGCGGGCGGGTCCGGACACGTCGGCGCAGGCCGACGCGCGGCCGCAGGCCCGGCCGCTGCGGTTGCAACCGCCTGGTGCTGGCAACCGCGCCGACCATGACGTAGCCCCAGATCCGCTCGCCCTCAACCGGGCGCTACCTGGCTGATTCGCCTACGCCGCACCCAGGGCGGCGGAGATCGTGTCGATGCTGCGCTGCTCGTCGGCGCTCACCGCCTTGGCGCCAACGCCCAGGAAGCCGCCCTCCTTCACCTCGCTGGCCGCAGCGTAGGCCGCCCCAATAATCAGCTTGCGGTAGCTCTCCGCCTCGCTGGGGCTCACCCGGCTCAGGGTGGCCATAGCGCTTTTGAGGGCGGCTGGCGTATCGCTGATACTGTCCGCCGAGATCGATGCGGCCCCATCAGCGAAGAGCGCGGCCACCAGGCTGGTGGGCGCCGCCTTGGCTGCCGCCTCGTCCACCGCAGCAACCGCCGCCTCCAGCTCGCGCTGCACAGCCTTCTCTTTCGAGGGCGACGCGCCGATCACCAGGGCGCTCGCCGCGATCGGCGCGGCGCGCAGCAGCTCCATCTCGGCAGCGCCCAGCTTGCCCTTCAGCGCCCGCACCTCGTCGGCCGCCTTGAAGGCATCGCGCACTAGCACGGCGCTCCCGTCCTGTTGGCGCTCGTAGCTGCGGCTGGCGCTCTTCAGCTCCTTCATCAGAGCGGTGGTGTCCATGCCCTGACGGACGCTGCGGTCAGAGCGGCTGCGCCGGGTGAGGCGCCGCCGGTGGGGTGCGCAGGGCATCCACGCTTACGAGGGCCAGCCCCCGCTCGCGCAGCCCGGCCAGAATAGTGTCGGTGAGCTCGGCCACAGGCGGCCCGCCCAGGCTCTCGTGGAGCACGATCAGGTCGCCGCCCAGCGTCTGCGCGAGCACCTGGCGTACGCTCAGGCGCGCGGGCTGCAGCCAGTGGATCGGCATGATGCTGCCCAGCACTGGCTGGTAGCCCCACGCCCGCAGCGAGCGCAGCAGCGGCCCGCTTAGGTGGCCGAAGGGCGGCCGAACCCCCGTGATCGCCGCCGGGTCGCGCCCGCTGTGCGTGGCAAGAAACAGCTGGGTGCGGGCAAGCATACTGGCGAGGGCATCGGTCCGCTCCAGCAGAAAGGAGCGGTGGCGGTAGCCGTGGATCATCAGCTGATGCCCTGCGGCGGCGGCCTCCCGCACCAGGTCGGGCCGGGCCTCCGCACGCTCGCCGAGCCACGAGAAAGTCGCCGTCGCGCCGTGGCGGGCCAGCACCGCCAGCAGGGCCGGCGTGTCACGCGGGTGCGGCCCATCGTCGAAGCTTAGGGCCACCTCCGGCCGCTCGGCGTCGCCCATCAGGAGCACTTCGGGGAAGCGACGCTGGATCTGCCGCTTCGCCCCGTGCAGGGCGGCGATGGCGTAGTCCCCGGCTAGCTTGCTCCAGCTACTTGCCATCGTCGCGCCTCTAGCCCTTAGATAGGTTGCAGATGTGCGTTACACTTCCCGTGCTGCCCTCACCCCCACCGCTGGCGCGGTTTCCCCTCTCCCGCGCGCGGGAGAGGGGGCCAGGGGGTGAGGGCTGTTCACACGTTCGGCACGAAGGGCTCGATGCTGGGGTCGTGGCCGCCCACCTGCGCACTGCGCAGCACCCAGGCAGAGGCGCCATGCTCCAGAAAGACCTCGGCGAGCGCCCGCGCCGCCACGGGCGGCAGCATGGTGCGCCAGCTCGCCACCGCCTTGCTCAGGCTGCCCAGCAGCCCATCGTTCCCACCGCCGCCCAGCACAGGGATGCTGTACTCCCAGTCGTCGCGGGCCGAGCCCCAGGGCACCAGCACAGCGCGCAGCTCGCGGCCCACGGCGCGCAGGTCGTCCAGGCGACACGCATTGTCCGGGTTGTGCGCCAGCGCTTCGGCAACCCCGCCCCGCCCGTTCAGCGTGCGGCCCACGCTGCTGATCGCCACATACAGCGCCTGGGCCGCGTCCTGAGCGCAGTTATTCAGGGCGCCTACTTTGGTGCCGCCACGCCCATCCGCGATCCGGTAGCGGGCCATCATCACCTGCAGCTGGCTGAAGATCTCGTTCAGCGCGGAGACGCGCAGCTCGCCGAGCGGGAAGTCGCCCGTCAGGCTGTCGAGCGGCTAGCGGCTATTGCCCTTCAGTCCAGAGGCACCACCAGCACGGGGCAGGGGCTGGTGCGCAGCACCTTCTCGGCGGTGCTACCCTTGAAGAGCCGCTCCCAGCCCGAGCGCTGGCGCGTGCCCATCACGATCAGGCTCGCGCCACGCGAGCGCGCCTCCTGCACGATCGCGTCGGCCGGGTCGTTGTCGGGGTCCACATGCTCCACCTTCAGGCCGGCCGCCTGCAGCTCGTTGCCGAGGATGTTCAGGTAGCCCGCCGCCTCGGGGTCGTCGAACACGCGCGCTGGCGCCATGTTGTCGCCGGGGGTCGTGCTGATGCTCGGGATCTCAATCCCAGACACGGGTCCCATCGGCGGGCCGGCCGCCAGGGCCACGTTCGCGCCGCTCGTCGGGTCGGCCTGAGCCGGCAGGTTGTCGCGATCCAGGGCGCGCACCAGCACCAGGGTGGCGCCGTAGATCTCGGCCAGCTCGCGGGCCGGCGCCAGGATCTGCTCGGTAACGCGCGTTCCGTCCAGGGCCACGATGATCGAGCTGTAGCGCTGCGGTCGTTCCATTAGCTTTGCCTTTCTGGCGACCCCGTAGGGCGACCACAAGGGCCGCCCCTACGGTCGCCCCTACTATACACTCTCCCACGGCCCGTCGCCACGCGCCACGCGTACAGGCGCGCCCCCCAGGTGCTCGAACGTAAGCGCGCCGTCGGGGCGGGCAGTCACAACCAGCTGCGCCCCGCGCCAGCTGAGCGGCATGCGCAGCTCGCCCCAGGCCGCCGGGATGTGCGGATCGAAGCGCAGCCCCTCCTCGCCCGGCTGCATGCCGAGAAACCCCAGCGCCAGCGCCTGCCAGATCCCGCCGAGCGCCGCAATATGCACGCCGCCCGTGGCGCCCGCGTGCCCCTTGCGCCCCAGGTCGAGGTCGATCAGCGCAGCGCGCCGCAGGTAGCGCTCGGCCAGCTCCAGCTGCCCCAGCCGGGCCGCGAACAGCGCATGAAAGCTGTAGCTCAGCGAGCTGTCGTGGCTCGTCTTCGGCTCGTAGTAGGCAAAGTTCGCCGCGTGCTGCTCAGGCGTGTACTGCTCCCACAACAAGATCAGTAGCATCAGCACATCCGCCTGCTTCAGCACCTTGGTGCGCTGCATCGCGTACCAGCCCAGCTTTGCGTCCACCGTGGCGACGCTCGGGTCGTGCCCAGTCAGGTCGATCTCCGCGAGCGCGTGGTAGCCCGCGAACTGCTCGACCAGCCCAGTCTCTGCGTCCAGGCCCGTCACCAGCCCAGCGGCCACCTGCTCCCAGAGCCGCAGCTCGTTGGCGTGTAGCTCCAGGTGCTCGGCCAACTCCGCCCAAAGCGCGGGCTCCGTGCGGGCCAGTTCGTCGGCCAGGGCGCGTGCGTGGCGCAGGATCTCAGCGGCCAGCACATTCGTGTAGGCGTTATCGTCCACCGTCTCGTGGTACTCGTCCGGCCCGATCACGCCCCGGATGTGGTAGGCGCCGAGCAGTCCTGGCTCGCTGCGGCGCGCCCAGAAGCGCGCCACGTCGAGCACAATCTCGGCGCCGTAGGCAAGCAAAAAGGCGCGGTCTCCCGTGGCGCGCACATACTGCAGCACGGCGAGCGCCACGTCGGCGGCGATGTGCTGCTCCTCGCTGCCGGTGAGCACGGGCACGCGCTGGCCGCCGCTCAGCATAAAGGCCGGCGTCACCTCCTCGCCGCTATCGGCGGCCTCCCACGGGAACATCGCGCCCTTGTAGCCGTTCACGGCGGCCTTGGCGCGGGCGCCGGGCAGCGTGTGGTAGCGGTAGAGCAGCAGGGCGCGCGCCGTGGGCGGGTGCGTGTAGAGCAGCGCGGGCCACACAAACACCTCGGTATCCCAAAAGACATGGCCGCGATAGCGCTCGCCGGTAAGCGCGCGCGCGCCAACCGAGCTGCGCTCGTCGTCGGGGTGCGCCGCGCCGATCAGGTGGTAGAGCGCAAAGCGCACCTGGCGCTGCAGCTCGTCGTCGCCGGGGATTAGCGCGTCGCTGCCCGCCCAGCGCTGCGCCCACGCCGCCGTATGCTCCGCCAGCGCCGCCGCAAAGCCTTGCGCCACGCACGCGGCCAGGCGCGCCGCCGCCAGCTGCTCGGGGCGCTGGCCAGCCCGAACATCACGCGAGGTGGCCACGCCCACGAATTTCTGGAGCGTGTAGCTGCGCCCCTGCTCAGCGCGCCAGCAAAAGCGCTCCAGCACAGCGCCCCCGCCCTCCTCGGTGCAGATCAGCTCGCGCTGCACCGCCTCGGGGGCGGCGCCGTGCAGCGCCGCACTGGTGGCCATGGCAAGCGTGTAGCCCGACTGACGCGTGCGCACGCTGAGCATGGCGCCGCCCGGCATCGGCTCGGCCGCCACAAGCTCCAGGTGCCGGGTGGCGTTCTCGTTTGTCACCCGGCCATCCACCAGCAGCTCAACCGTAAGCTCTGCGCTGTAGCTCTCTGGCGTCACCGTGAGCAGCTGCACCAGCGCGCCGCCCGCCGCGAGCGAGGCAAAGCGCAGGCTGGCAAGGCGCGTCACGCGGCCCTGGGCGTCGCGCACGCGCCAGCTGCGCAGCAGCGCACCCTGGCGCATGTCCAGCGTGCGGCGCAGCTCCAGCAGCTCGCAGCTGTCCAGGCGCAGCTCCACGCCATCCACCAGCAGGCGCAGGCGCGACCAATCGGGGGCCACCACCAGCTCGGGGATGGGCGCCTCCAGCTCGGCGGCCTGCGGCGCCGCAGGCGTGTTAAAGACCCCGGCGATAAACGTGGCGGGGCGCGCGACCGGGTGGCCTTCTTCTAGCGCGGCCCTGGTGCCCTGGTAGCCGTTCACCAGGGCGCACACCGCCTCCACCTGCGGCTCGCGCTCCGCGTCGAAGCCCTCGAACGTCAGCAGCCAGCGCGGGTCGGCGGTGAGGGTAAAAGCAGTCAGCAGGTTCATGATGTCGTCATCCGCAGATTACGCAGATTACGCAGATTTCCGCTCACATGTACGCCGCAGTAATGGCCCGGAAATGGACGGGAAATCTGTGGACAAGCTTTACCAGGGTAGCTCGTCCAGGCTTGTCACAACCACTGTCGCCCCAGCGGCGCGCAGCTGCGCGGCGTCGTCCAGGCGCGCGACGCCGACACAGTCCATGCCACCGGCGCGGGCGGCCTGCACGCCGGAGACAGCGTCCTCGATCACGACACACGCCTGTGGCGCCAGGCCAAGCTCGGCGGCGGCGGTGAGAAAGATCTCGGGGTGCGGCTTGCCGTGGGCAAAGTCGCGCCCGCAGACGTTGGCGTCGAACAGGTCGAGCATGGTTACGCCGGGGGCCACCGGGACGCGCACCAGAAAATCGTTGGCGTTCTTGGACGACGAGGCGGCAGCAAGCTTCAGGCCAGCCGCCTTGAGGCGCAGCAGCAGGCGCTTGCCGTCCTCGAAGGCGGTGAAGGCCCCGCGCGCGATCAGCTCCTCGATCATCGTCTGCTTTGCGTCGGCGTAGGCGCGCACACGGGCGCCGTCGGGGTCGGGCACGCTAAAGAAGGCGAGCGCGGCGGCGGCACCGGCCATACGCGGCTTGCCAGCCAGCTGCTCCAGGTAGACGGCGGTGGTAAAGCTGGCGGGCGTGTAGCCAGTGTCTAGCGCCAGCTCACGCCAGGGGCCAGCCATCAGGCGCCCGAGCGCCTCGCGCCAGGCCGCCTCGTGGGGCGAGTCCACCAGCACGCCGTCTACGTCGAAGATCGCACCTTTGTAAGCCATAGTGCTGAGTGCTGAGTGCTAAGTACTGAGTGCTGGAGGTTTCCTGCTCGAGCCGACAGGCTCAGCACTCAGCACTCAGTACTCAGTACTTACTGCCCTGCAAGCCCAGAATACGCTGCGCTATCCAGGAAGTAGCGATTGAGGAAGAAGAACAGCAGCAGCACCGGGATGGCATTGAACATCGCGCCCACCAGGATGGCGGAGAAGTCGTTGGAGAACTGGGTGCGGAAGAAGTTCATGCCCACCGTCAGGGTCATCATCTCGGGGCGCTGCAGGAACAGCAGCGGGCCGGTAAAGTTGTTCCAGCTGCCCTGGAAGGCGAGGATGGCCAGGGTGATCAGGGCGGGGCGCGAGAGCGGCAGGGCGATCCGGCTGTAGGTGCCGAAGCGACCCAGGCCGTCCATCTGGGCCGCCTCCTCCAGCTCCTTCGGGATCGACTTGAAGAACTGTGTGAGCATCAGGATGCCGAAGGGCGTCACGATGCTGGGCACAATCAGGGGCCAGAAGGTGTTGATCCAGCCCAGGCGCGCGAAGAAGACGAAGCCGGGGATCATGACGATCACGCCGGGGATGGCCATGGTGGCAATGATGAAGGCGTAGATCCAGTCGCGGCCGGGGAACTGCATGCGGGCGAAGGCGTAGCCAGCCAGCGAGCAGAAGAAGAGCTGGGTGGCGACGTTCAGCAGGGCCAGCCAGACGCTGTTCCAGAGCCAGCGCGGCATCACCCCGCCCGCCACGCTGGGCAGCGAGAAGTTCCAGACGCGCACCCAGTTTTCCAGGCGCCATTGCACCGGGAGGAAGGTTGGCGGGAAGGCAGTCAGCTCGACGTTGGTCTTAAACGTGCCCAGGAACGAGAGAATAAACGGCATGAACGCGATCAGCGAGATCAGGATCAGAAAGCCGTAGCGCAGGATGGCGGTGAGGTAGAATGACGGCGGCTTGCCCTCATTGGCGGCGCGGGCGACGGGACGAGTCTCGGCTACTGTTGCCATAGCTGCCTCCTAGTCCTGCTCGATCAGCCGACGCTGGATGAGCGTGATCGCCACAATCACGAAGGCCAGGATGAAGGCCATAGCTGCGCCAAAGCCCGCCTCCGCCTGCGTGCCGGTGCCCAACGTCTTCGTGTAGATCAGGTATGCCGGCGTGAGCGTGGTTTTGAGCGGCCCGCCCTTGGTGAGGATCGCCACCTGGTCGAAGACCTGGAAGGTGCCGATCGTGCCCAGAATCACTACTAGCGCGATCACGGGGCGCAGCAGGGGCAGCGTGATGTACCAGAAGGCCCGCGCACCCGTGGCGCCGTCGATGGCGGCGGCCTCATAGACGTAGCCGGGCACATCCTGAAGCGCCGTCAGGAACATCACCATAAAAGTTGGGATGGTGGTGAAGATCGCCAGCACCATGATCGCCACCCAGGCCACACTCGGGCCCTGCAAGAAGGTTGGGATCGTCTCACCTAGGCCAATCGCGCTCCAGAACGGGGCGAAGATGCGGTTAGGCGTGGTGAGCCAGGCGATGTCGGTGCCCAGGAAGAAGTTGATAAAGCCCGTGGGCAGATAGAGCCAGAGGAAGATCAGCGACATCACGATCGATGAGGCCACGCTGGGCGAGTAGAGCAAGGTGCGGAACACGCGCATGCCCTGGAGCTTGGCGTTGAGCAGCACGGCGAGCAGGATGGCGCCCATGGTCTGGATAATCGTGACGATCACGAAGTACCAGAAGGCGTTGCCCAGGGCGGCGAGGAAGTCTTTGTCGGTGAAGGCGCGGATGTAGTTGTCGAGCCCGATAAACTTCGCATTCTTGGAGGCAAAGGTCGCCGAGAGGTCGGTAAAGCTGATGTAGAAAGCGTAGGCCAGCAGCCCCACCGTGAAGATCGCAGCGGTGATCAGATAGGGTGAGATAAATAGGTAGGCGGTCATCGCCTCGCGGCGGCTCAGGCTCTTGGCCCGGCTGCTCCCGCCGCTGGCCGCCGTGCTGGTGGTCGTCGTTGCCATGGGCACCTCTTTGTGAAATGACGGGGTGAGCGGGTGACCGGGCTCGCTCTGCTCGCCTTGGGTGACAAGGTGACACCTGACGGTAGCACCGTGTCACCCTGTCACCCTGTCACCCTGTCACTGGTCTACCGGCTCAGAATCTCGTCCACCTCGGTGGCGGCCTGGTCCATGGCCTCCTGCACGGTCTGGTCGCCGAGGAAGATGCGCTCCTGGGCCTCGTTGAGCTTGGCGATCACGTCGCCCTTCTTCACCGGGCCGCCGAGTACGGTGTCGGCCAGGCGGCCGTAGCTACCGGCCTCCACCAGAGTCTTCGCCACGGGGTTGTCGGCGAAGTAGGGGTCGTCCACCAGGCCCTTCCAGGTGGGCGTTGCGAGGCCAGACGAGAGCAGCGCCTGCTGGTTCTCGGGGCCGGTCAGGAAGAGCACGGCGGCGGCGGAGGCCATCGGGAACTTGCTGGCGGCGTTGGCGGCCAGACCGTTGGTGAAGAGCCAGCTGGCCTGCTCGCCGCCATCCGGCGTGGGCAGCGGAATAGCGGTGTACTTCAGGTCGGTGGCGCCGTTCGCCTCGTCGGCTAGGAAGGGCACGATCCAGCCGCCCTCGACAGCCATGGCGGTGGTCTTGCTCGAGAAAGCCTCGCCACACCAGCCCTTGCCCAGGTCGCCGTAGACCGCGCCCGAGCCGTCGTCCTTGAAGCTCTTCCAGAACTCGATCGCTCGTACGCCGTCGGCGTCGTTGAAGGCGGACTTGCCATCTGCGATGAAGCTGTTGCCGGTCTGGAAGATCAGCGCGCCCGAGCGTAGAATGTCGGAGTTGAGGCAGAGGCCATACTGCTTGCCGGGGCCGTCGCCCTTGGTCATCGCGGTGGCGGCGGCCTTCCACTCATCCCAGGTCTTGATGGCGGCCGGGTCAACCCCGGCCTCGCTGGCCAGGTCGTTATTGACGAAGACGACCAGCGGGTTGAAGTCCTTCGGCAGGCCGTAGGTCACGCCGTCCTGCTGGTAGAGGGCGATCGTGGGCTCGAAGTAGTCGGCGGCGGTAACGCCCTTGGCGGCCATGGCCTCGTCCAGGCCTAGCAGCAGGCCGTTGGGAGCGAAGGCGCCCATCAGCTCGCCGTCGAGCACGAAGACATCAGGGGCGGTGCCGGCGGCGAAGGCGGACTTCATCTGGGTCTGGTAATCGGCCAGTGGCTCGAAGGTGAGCGTCACGCCGGGGCAGGCTTCCTGGAAGCGGGCGGCTCCATCGATGTAGAGCTGCTGCTCGGAGGGGTTGCCGGCAGCCTGTAAGCGCAGCGTGGCGTTGGGCTCAACCTCCATGCCGTAGCAGGCACCGGCGCCACCGGCGACAGGAGCGGCGGTAGCAGCGTCGGCGGCGGGCGCCGTGGTGGCGTCGGCGGCAGGAGCAGCGGCGGTCGCATCGGCGACGGGCGCCGTGGTGGAGGTAGTCTGAGTGTTGCCGGCGCCGCAGGCGGCGAGCAGCGGCACGAGCAGGGCCAGGCTCAGCGTCAGTGCGATCAGTCGCTTGAGTGTCATTACGGAGGTCTCCTTTGGTTGGCTTCAACTTTGAATCAGGGGCGCCGTGGTTGGTGAGACTCTACCTCCTCTCGTCGAGTGTGCCGCTGAAGCTCGTCGCAGGGGCAACGCTATAAGCAGCGCCGGCGTATCGGACAGTGAGCGCTTGTGGTCCTGCCACATGGTCCAGCTGAAGCGCCCGCGATGAGATCGTTATGGTGAGCCGATGCGCGCCTACCCGCAGGTCGCGCAGCGTGATCGGCGCGTGGCCCGCAGGGATGCCGGGCACAATCGTGAGCGTGTGGGCTGGTGCGTCGGGCTGGAGCCCCAGCAACCCCTCGCAGATCGCCTGCAAGTACAGGCCCGCGCTCCAAAGCTGCACAAAGCAGAGGCCCTCGGGGATCAGCTCCTTGAAGCTGCCCAGGGTGCCGTGGCGTGCGGTAAGCGCGATGTTGCCCGCAAGCTCCAGGCCGCGTTCCGCGTGCCCCTGCCGAAAGGCGGCCAGCGCCATCAGGCCCGTGGGCAGCGTCCAGACAGACTCCTCGCGCCCGCGGGTATGCACTAGGCCCCAGCGGTTCACGAACTCGGCCTCGAGCCGCGCCATCACGCGGGCGGCCCGCTCGGGCGCCGCCAGGCCAAGCTGCACAGGCAGCACCGCCGTCCAGTGCCCATCCAGCTGGAGCTGCCCGTCGGTGTGCATCGAGTCGGCGTAGAGCCCCTCCTGCTCCAGCCACCAATCCTGCTCGAAGTCGCGGTTCACAGCGTCGGCGTGAGCAGCGTAGGCTGGCGCGTCGGGCTCGCCGAGCGCCGTTGCGAGGTTTGCGAGGGCGCGCAGGCCGGCGATCAGGTAGCAGGCGCTGTCGAGCTTGCGCGCGCCCATGCCGGGGCGCTCGACGATGCCGTCGCCAATCGGGTAGCGCGGGTCGAGCCCGCCCATCGCTGGCACGTAGGCCGTCACGCCCTCGCGGCAGAGCGGGAAGAGGCGCCGCGCAAGCTCCATGTCGCCCGTCCAGCGCAGGTAATCCCACACGCCGATCGTAAACTGCGGCGTCTCCTGAATATTGCCGGGGTTGAAGACCCGCCCGTTCGTTGTCACCTCGTGGGGCACGCGGCCGCAGGCGCCCTCGGCGTAGGTGGCAAGGGCCAGCAATGCGCTGCGTGCGGTGGGCGCAAAGCCGCCGGCCACTGCGCCGGGCACGCTGTAGGTCGTGTCGCAGCCAAAGAGCTGCGGGTACTCGGGTAGGCCTGCCAGGAAGTACGGGCCGATGGCGGGGTAGTCGGCCTCCATGATGCGCAGGTTGGCCTGCGCCAGCGCGAAGTCACGGCGCAGGCCGGCCTCTTCGCAGGCCAGGGCGGGCAGGCCATCGAGCAGATCCGCGCCGTCGTCGGCAAAGGCGGCGCCGACTCCATCGATCAATCTGCGCCAGAGCGAGGCCGCCTCGGGCGCACCACCCGTCTGGCTCACGCAGAGCAGCAGCGTCCAGACGCGGCTTGCGCCGGGCTCCAGAGTAAAACTGTAGCGTAAGGCTGCCGCGGCGCCGCCCGCGTGCGGTGTCACACTGTCGGAGTCGGGGGGGACGGCGGCGCCAAGCGCGATGCCCCAGCCAGGCTGGGCCGTGTCGTGGCCGAGTAGCAGGGCGTTGGCGAGCGCGTAGCTGCCGCCGCCCGCGTCCAGCCCGCCAAACCAGCAGCCAAGAAACTTCAGGTGGGCAGTGAGCTCCAGGCTGCCGCTCGCCGTGGCGGAACCCTCGTTAGCCAGGGTGATCTGGCTGGCATAGGCGCGGGCGGCGGGCAGCACGCGGTCGCGGCGGGTAAGGCGCAGCGGGCTAGCCTGCCACTCCCAGCCGATCTCGTGCGGGCACTCGGTGAACGTGCCGTCGGTGAGGGCGATGGGCGCGTCGGCGCTGTCGTGCAGGGCGAGCGTAAAGCCGTCGGCCACCTTGACGGGGTGCGCCCAGATCCCGCCCATCTCGCCGATCAGGTGCTCGACGCCGATCGGCGCGATCCGGCCGGAGCCATGGCCGATGGCGTACAAGTGCGGGCCGGCAAGGATAAAGGGCGCCTCGATAGCGGCGGGCCCCTCGGCGGTGAGCGTGTGCTCACCAAAGCGAAACTGGCGGCGAAGAACAGTCATTGTGCTTTCCACATCCCGCTCGAATTGCGCACAACAAGCTCCGGGGTGATAAGGGTCTGGCGGGGTGTGGTGGGGTCGCCCTCGATCACGCCGATCAACGTATCGATAAGCTGGTCGCAGATCTGGTCGAAGGGCTGGCGCACCGTGGTGAGGGCAGGGCGCGTATGGGCAGCCAGCGGCAGATCATCGAAGCCCACCAGCGCAAAGTCGTGGCCGGGGCGTCGACCGGCGTCTTCAAGGGCACGCATAGCAGAGATCGCGAGCAGGTCGGAGGCAGCAGCGAGGGCCGTTGGTGGATTGGGCAACTGCAAGAGGCGTGCCACAGCGGCGCGGGTCTCCTGCTCGGCGTGTAGATCGTTCACCACAAGGGTGGGGTCCACAGCGAGATTGGCGGCGACAAGCGCCTGGAGGTAGCCATCAAGGCGATGCTGGGCGAAGGTGTAGGCCAGGGGCATACCCAGGAAGGCGATCCGGCGATGGCCCGCTGCGAGCAGGTGGCCCACGGCGGCGAAAGTACCGGCCTGGCTGTCGAGGTCGACGTAGGGATAGTCGAGCGGGCAGGCGGTGCGGCCAAAGGTGACGAAGGGCAGGCCCTCGGCGGCCAGGTAGGCCACGCGCTCGTCGACGGCGCGGGTATCGGCAAGAATCAGGCCATCGGCGCGATGGCCACGGATCAGCTGGGCGAACTGCGCGCGGTAGTCGGCGTCGCTGCGCAGGGGGCGGATCAGCAGATCGAGGTCGTGGCGGGCCGAGCTGCGGGCGAGCACGGCGATAAAATCCTTGAACTGCATATCGCCGGCGGGCTGGTCGCCTACCTCGGGCATGAAAGCGATCACGCCGCTGCGCTGGCCCTGGAAGCGGCGGGCGAGCGCGCTGGGCTGGTAGCTAAGGTCGGAGGCAGCTGCGAGCACGCGCGCGCGGGTGGCTGCGCTCACGTCGGCGGCGCCATTCAGCGCCCGCGACGCGGTGCCGACGCCAACGCCTGCGCGGCGCGCAATGTCGATAATAGTTGTCTTTGCCATAGCTGCCTCGCTGCGGCGGAAACGTTTCCAGGGGTGGTTGGAGTATAAGTGGAAACGTTTCCGTTGTCAAGCGGGTGGTTTTTTTATGGCTGTCGGGCTGCGCCACGGACTCAAGCGGGCGACACTATGAGCCTACCGTGGCGATCTTGGTACGGACGCTGGCTACGGCACAGCGGCGACGATCGGCCCCGGCGAGGCTCGGCCCGCGCGCTACCGGCTGATGTAGAGCCGGGTGCGGGCGGGCGCCTGCACGGTGGTGAGCTGGCGCTCCAGGCCGGCCCGCTCCTCGCGCACCTGGAGATCGTAGTTGCGGGTGGTGTAGACGATGTTGCTGTAGAGCAGCGCGGCCTGCGCGCCCCCGCTGAGCCGGAAGGCGATCTCGCCCGGTTCCATCAGCTCCTCGGCGGGGTAGATCAGCCCGCCAAGGTACTCGCTGCGCCCGCCGTTGCGGGTGTCGATCACCGTCTGGCGGCCCTCGGTCTTCATCCCCAGGATCCAGAGCGCGCCCCCATCATTGACGATCTTGGTGCCGTCGCGGCGCTCGTTGTTGATCTGGCGACCCCAGAAGCGCTGGCCGGGCTGGATCACGAAGCCGTCGAGCTGGGCGTCCTCGGCGTAGAGGTCGCCGGCCCCTGGCTGCGAGATGTAGGTGAACTGGCCGTACTTCAACACCAGCGGCCGCCGACCGCGATGCTCGACCCGCACGCCGTAGCCGAACTGCTCAATGATCAGCGGCTCCGCGCTGTCGCCCTCGACCACAAAGCGCACCCCGCCGCCGCCCCGCCCACCACCGTTGATCACCCCCATAAAGCCGACGATCCGCCGCACGCTCGCCGGCACCGTCACCACCAGCTCGTCGTAGGCAATCCGCACGCCGGCCGGGAAGGCGACCGTCGCCTTGCCCGAGTTCAGCAGCCCCTGGAGCTCGCCCGAGAGCTGGCAGCCGACATAGCCGTTGCAGCTCACCAGCGCCCAGCGGCTCAGGTCGGGATCCTGGAAGCTGGGTGTGTTGCGCACTGGGAGCCGCAGTAGCTCGGCGCGCGCGCCAGGGGTGAAGAGGCTGTAGACGGTCGGGCTGGAGTAGTACTCGTCGGCGCGTAGCCCGCCGCCCGCCGTCCCGTCGTCGCTCAGGAGGGCGGCGTAGCCGGTGGCGGTGACGTTGCGTAAGTAGAGGATGTTGCCCGCAGCGCTGCTCAGCTCGATCGCGCTGCGGGCCGGGTCGCCGCCGGTCAGGCGCGCGTCGAGTAGCGTAACCAGCCCGTGCTCGCCGACGTTGACGATCGCGGGCGCGCGGCTGTCGCTGTAGAGCCCGCGGATCGCCAGTACGGCGCCGGCGTTGCTGATCCCTGCCAGGCGCTGGCCCACGAGGACCAGGTTTTCGTACGTCTGGCTGTACTCGATAAACTGGGTGCGGATCCCGTAATCGAAGCCTTCGATCCGCACCCGCGAGAACATGTTCGGGCCCGGCCACTTGCGCATCAGCTCCAGGCCGGCCACGCCGCGCCCATCCTCGCTGCGGAGCAGCACGTTGCGCACCGCGCCGGAGTTGTTGGCGATGTAGTCGAGGCCGATCGCGCCGGGGTTGTCCGGCCCGACACTAACCGCCAGATCCCAGATGTTCTGGCGAAACGACATGTTGCCGCTCTCAGTGCGGATCACCGGCCTGGGGCTGGCCGGGTTGCCGAAGCCGGGTGTGGCGGGCGCAAGCCTGATGATCGTCGCCCCAGGGCCCTGGCCTTGGAGCGTGAGGCAGCAGCCGACCCAGCTGAGGGTGTCGCGCACGAGGTAAGTGCCCGCGGGGAAGTAGAGGGCCCGGGGCCGGCCGTTGTACTGGTCGGGCACGGGGTAGAGCGGGCGGCCGTCGCCGTCGACCCGCTCGTCGTCCAGGGCACGCTGGATGGCGGCGGTGTCGTCCGTCACGCCGTCTCCCATGGCGCCGTAGCGCTTTACATCCAGCATAAAGCCGTCGGGGAAGCTGATGGGTCCGGGGGTCAGCACCGCCTGAGGGTCGGCCAGGGCCAGGGGCGGCTCGTCCTGCGGCCCGGCCCCCAGCCCGGCGCCGCCCCGCACCAGGGGCAGGTAGACGCGCCCGTCGGCCGCAGGCCGGGCGGGCATGGCGGGAAGGGCGCTCAGCAAGACGGCTAGGGCAATGATGGCGGGAAGTCGGCTCATGGGCCACGCTCCAGGAAGACGGCCTTGTTGGGGCCGAGCAGCAGGTAGAGCACGCCGGCCCCGGCGTCGTAGTAGTAGCGCTCGCCGTCGGCACCGACGAGCTCGGCCAGGCTCGCCGCCGCCGCAAGCCGGCTTACGCGCAGGTCTGCCCGCGCCGGATCCCAGCCGCAGGTGTAGCAGCTGTCGGAGATGCTCCGCCAGACCACGAAGTTGCCGCTCGGCGCGGGCAGGCTCACCTGGACGAGGCTGGCCGGGTCGGAGGAGATGCGGTTCTCCTTGCGCGCCTTGCTCAGAAACAGGTGTAGCTGCGGCAGTGCGTCGAGCCCCTTGTCGAGGCTGTAGCTGCGCCCCGGGATGGTCACGGCGAAGCCGGGGAAGAAGGTCGAGCGCTGCTGGTTGCCGTCCAGATCGCGCTGGATCAGCAGCTCGGGGGCGAGCCCCAGGTCGCGCTTGAGGAACAGATACTGGTAGTCGATCAGCCGCGGACAGAGCGTGGCGCCGTCGGCGCGGGTGGTGCAGCCGTCGGCCGAGGTGTGCATAATCGGATCGCTCACGATCATGGTGGGCCGGCCGGCGCCGCTGAAGGAGCCGTCAGTATCGTCAACCACCGTGTCGCCTGGGCAGAAGTCGGGCCGGGCGTTCACCCAGCGCACCGCCGTGGCCTGGAAGCGCACGCTCTCGTTACGGCAGGCGACCGTGCTCACGGCCGCGGCGTCATCGACGAAGTTGACAAAGGTCACGTCGCGCATGCTGGCCGCGTTGTTGTAGACCCGCAGCCCGGCGCCGCCCCAGCGCTCGGCCCAGACCGGCCCGATCGTTTCGTCATTGGCCGTGCGCCCGATGATGGTGGAGGCGCTGACCTGCGAGTCGCCGGTGGCGGCGATCTCGTTGTCGGCAAAGATCGTGGCGTCCACATAGGCCGGGTTGTCATTGTCGGGCCAGAAGCCGATTGTGTTCTTGTAGAGGTGCAGGCCGGAGAATTTCAGACGGCCGTAGTCGAGGCGCTGGCCCTGGAGCCAGACCCCGGCGCCGCCCGAGCCGCCATGGGAGTGGGCCGTGTTCCCGCTGAAGCTCAGGCGGAAGGTCGGGTCGGCGACCGGGTCGTCGAACCAGAAGCCGCCGAAGGCGCCGCCAGCGGCGACATTGCCGCTGAAGACGTTGGTCGAGCCCTTGATCCAGAAGGCCGCGGCCTTATCGTCGCCCTGGGTGCGCAGGGTGGGGTGGGTGAGCTGCACAGGCCGTGGCAGGATGGCGAGGTTGCGCTCGAAGGTATTGTTCATCTCGGCGCCGGTCTCCACCACGTAGGCGTGGCCGGGCGGGTTGTAGACGACGTTGTCGGCCACGCGCACGTTCGAGGTGCCGTGGACGACGATGCCGCGCTGAATGGCGCTGTGCACTACCGAGCCGCTGATGTAGTCGCCGGCGGAGTTGCCGTTGAGATGCCAGTGGAAGGGGTAGCGGCCGAGCCGGTTGAGCTGGCCCATCAGGCGCAGCTCCACGCCCTGGATCTTTGCCGATGAGCGCAGGGCGGGGTCGCTCTCGATCCGGCTGGAGTCGGCGCCCATAATCATAATGTGGCCGCCGAAACCCGTCGCGGCGGAGCCCGGGTCGCCCTGGATGACGACGTTGCGGCTAAGCAGGCCGACCTCGGCCCGCTGGTCGCTCCGGACGCGCCCGTCGTCGAAGCTCTGGACCGTGCCCCAGTGCCGGTGTTGGAGCGGGCGGTCGAGAGTCAGGGCGGCGCCGCTGACGGCGGTGATGGTGCGCTCCTCGGCCTCGGTCGGGTCGAGGGCGGTAGAGGCGATCACGATCCGCTCGCCGACGCGCCAGCCGGTGGGCTCGGCCAGGGTGATCGTGCCGGCGCCGGGGGGCGCGGTGGCGCTGAGGCGGCTCCAGCTTATGCGGCGCTCACCGTAGATCTCCAGCTTGCCACCCATCATCACGCCGATGGTCTTGGCGCCCATACCCATCACACTCTCGTCGGAGGGCTGACCGGTGAGGGTGATCGTCGCGTAGTTAGTGAACGGAAGCTCGGGGGCGCCGATCTGGAGCACGCCGGGGCCGTGGACCATTACCCAGTCGGCGCGCAGCTCGAGGTCGCGGCGGTCGAAGACCAGACCTCCGCTGATCAGCAGGCTCTTGAGCGGGGGCGGGCTGACGTCGAGCAGAATGATCATTCCGGCGGGGATGCTCACCGCCTCGCCGGCGGCGGGGAGGCGCCCGGCCGGCCAAGTGGCGGGGTCGGACCAGCGCTGGGTTGGGATGAGGGGCGTGAAGCCGGCGGGGCCGGTGCCGGCGATGATTGGCAGGTAGATGCGCTGCTGGCTCTGGGCGAGCGAGCCGAAGGCCCAGAGCAGGGGCAGCAGCGGGGTGAGTGCGAGCACGATCAGGCGCCGGCGTGACCTGGGCATCAAGTTCTCCTGCTAGCCGTCAGCACTGGGGTCGGCGGCAGAATAAGTATACATCTGGTTAAGAAACTACGACCAGAGCCCGTAGGATGACAATCCTGTCAGGGGGTAGTCTTTTCTGGCCGTGGGGCTGCGCCACCGGCAGGGCGTAGAATCATGGTAGACTTAGCGGCGTAGCTCGCCTGTAGCCAGGGAGTTGGCCAATGCCCGAGATTAGCGACCTCCGCGACGCCTTTACCAGCCGCTTTGGCACTCACCCGCGCCTGATCGTCCGGGCGCCTGGCCGCGTCAACTTGATCGGCGAGCACACCGATTACAACGAGGGCTTTGTGCTCCCCATCGCCATCGACAGGGCCACCTTCGTGGCGGGGCGAGCCCGCGCCGACCAGACGCTGCGTGTCTACAGCGAGAACTTTGGCGAGGAAGATAGCTTCAACCTCGCCACCATCGAGCGCAGCAGCACCCACCCCTGGAGCAACTATGTGCGCGGTGTGGTCAAGGGCCTGCTCGCCCGCGACCTGCCAATTGTCGGCGCAGACCTGCTGATCGAGAGCGATGTGCCCCTCGGCGCCGGCCTCTCCTCCTCCGCGTCGCTCGAAGTGGCCGTGGGCTACGCCATGCAGCTGCTCAACAACGTCAACCTGCTCGGCGAGGAGCTGGCCCTGCTGGCCCAGGGCGCCGAGAACAGCTTTGTGGGCATGCAGTGCGGGATCATGGATCAGTTTATGGCGGCCCTCGGCCGCGCCGGCCACGCCCTGCTGCTGGACTGCCGCGACCTCAGCTATCAGCTTATTCCTATCCCGCCCGACGTGCGCGTGGTGGTCTGTGACAGCGGCGTGCGGCACACCCTGGTTGGCTCGGAGTACAACGAGCGCCGCGCCGCCTGCCACGAGGCCGTGCGCCTGCTAAAGGCCCGCCTGCCCAAGATCAGCGCCCTGCGCGACGTGAGCCCCGAGCAGCTTCAGGCCAACGCCGACCTGCTGCCCCCCGCGATCTTGCCGCGCGCCCGCCACGTCGTCACGGAGATCCGCCGCACCTTGCAGGCCGCCGAGGCCCTTGAGCACGGCGAGCTGGCCGCGTTCGGCGCCCTAATGGACGCCTCGCACGCCAGCCTGCGCGACGACTACGAGGTGAGCGTGCCCGAGATCGACGCCCTGGTGGAGCTGGCGCAGGCGCTGCCAGGCTGCTACGGCTCGCGCATCACCGGCGGCGGCTTCGGCGGCAGCACTGTAAGCCTGGTGCAGGTTAGCGCCGTGGAGCAGTTCGCCACGCAGCTGGCCGCCGGCTACAAAGCCCGCGTTGGCCGCGAGGCCCGCGTGCTGATCTGCACTCCCTCCGAGGGCGTGAGCCGCGCAGCGGCATATTAGCAGGAGCAGACGGTGGCCTGTGGACGGTGGACGGTGGCCCGCACAACTGCTCCACGCGCTTTTCTCTCCGGTACCGTCCACCGTCCACCGTCTACCGTCCAACCTTCGAGGTGACCATTGGTTGAGAATGAGCTGCGGCGACGGCTTGAGCTCGGCACGCCGCTCTCACGCGTGGTAATCCCAATCGCCCTCGGCCTCACGCGCCGCGTGCTGCTGCGCGCTGGCGCCACAAGCGAGGAGCGCCGCCTGGCCGCTGTGCTCACGCATTACTACCACCGCGTTGGGCGGCCCGGCAGCGATCCTGCCACGCCCGTGGTGCTGATCCACGGCATCGCCGACAGCGCCCTCACCTGGGCCTTCACCATCGGCGGCATGGCCCGCGTTGGCCCAGTGTACGCGCTAGATTTACCGGGCTTCGGCCAGAGTGGCAGCCCGGCGGGCAAGCGCTTTGCCAGCATCGCCGAGCAAACCGCCGTGGTCGCCGCCCTGCTGCGCGAGGTTGTCGGTCGCCCTGCCATCCTGGTGGGCAACTCGATGGGCGGCTGGGTCGCAGCGCGCCTCGCCCTGGAAGCGCCCGAGCTCACACGCGGGATTGTGCTGCTCGACCCCGGTGGCGCCCTGCTGGAGGGTCGCGCCTCGTGGGAGCCCTTCGTAAACACGGTGGCCGTACCCGACCTGCGCGCGGTGCGCGCCATCTACCGCCAGATGTTCGGGCGCGTGCCGCTGCCGCTCTATCTCGCACAGCACAGCTTTCAGGCGCTCTTCCTGCGCGAGAGCGTGCGCGAGTTTGTGCGCGCCTCTGTGGAGGCCGCCGATCTTGATGACATCACGGCCTCTGGCTTCTTCGCCCCCGCCGACCTGCGCCGCATCAGCGTGCCCACCACCCTGATCTGGGGCGAGCGCGACACATTTCTGCCACCAGGCTCGTTCGAGTTCTTCCGCGACAACCTGCCCGGCGCCCAGATCCGTGTGCTCAAAGGCTGCGGCCACCTCCCCCAGCGCGAGGCCCCCCGCGCCGTGGTGCGCCTCGTGAGCCAGTTCGCGGAGCGCGTGCGGCATGTGAAATAGCCGATAGACAGTAGACGGTAGACGGTAGACGGTAGACGGTGAGAACGAGCCCGGCGACGAGCTAGAGACGAGCCTTGTTCGGTCATCGTCCACCGTCCATCGTCCACCGTCCACCGTCCATCGTCCCCTGTCCCCTACTCCAAAGGAGTATCAATGTCTGCACCTACAGAGGCCCACACCCTGCCCAATGGCATGCTCGTGCTTACCCGCGAGGTTCACAGCGCGCCCGTGGCCACCAGCTGGATCTGGTACCGCGTGGGCAGCCGCAACGAGCCGAGCGGCCAGACCGGCATCTCGCACTGGGTTGAGCATATGCTCTTCAAGGGCACGCCGAGCATTCCAAAGGGTGATTTCGACCGCCTGATCGCCCGTAACGGCGGCACCTTCAACGGCTTTACCTGGGTGGATTACACCGCCTACTACGAGACGCTGCCCGCCGATAGGATCGAGCTCGGCCTGAAGATCGAGGCTGATCGCATGATCAATACGATCTTCGAGCCCGCCGAGGTCGATAGCGAGCGCACGGTGATTATCTCCGAGCTCGACGGCTACGCCAACTACCCCGAGACCTGGCTCGACGAGGCCGTCAAGGCGAGTGCGTTCACGGCGCATCCCTACCACCACCCCGTGATCGGCTACAAAAGCGACCTGCTCGCCATGACCCGCGACGAGCTTTACGCCTACTACCAGACCTTCTACATGCCGAATAACGCCGTGCTCGTGCTGGTTGGGGATTTCCGCACCGACGCGCTGCTGAAGCAGGTGGAGGCGCTCTTCGCCGAGCTGCCGCGCGGCCCCGCGCTGCCGCAGCTGCGCGCCGTCGAGCCAGAGCCGCAGGGCGAGCGCCGCGTGACGATCAGGCGCCCCGGCCCCGCCGAGTATCTTCAGATCGCCTACCTCGCCCCCGACTGTCGCAGCCCCGACTTCGCCCCCATGGCCGTGCTCGACGCCGTGCTCAGCGGCGCCAAGGCGCTCAGCTTTATGGGCGGCGGCACCCAAACCAACCGCAGCGCCCGCATCTACAAGGCCCTCGTGGAGAGCGAGCTGGCCGCCTCGGCCTGGAGTAGCTTCACCCCCAGCCGCGACCCGTTCCTGCTAGAGCTGAGCGCCACGGTGCGCGAGGATAAGGCCGCCGCCGCTGTGGAGGCCGCCCTGATCGGCGAGATCACGCGCATCCAGCAGGACGGTGTGGACGCGCACGAGCTGGCCAAGGTGCTTAAGCAGGTGCGCGCCCAGGTGGCCTACAGCGGCGAGAGTGTGACCAACCAGGCCATGCAGCTCGGCATGTGGGAGGTACTCGACAGCTATCGCCGCGTGGACACGCTGCTGGATGAGTTGAGCGCGGTGAGCGCCGAGGATGTGCGCCGCGTGGCCCAGCAGTATCTTACCGAGCGCCGCCGCGTGGTAGGCCATTTCATCCCGACAGGCGAGGAGGGCGAGCTATGAGCAACCAGCAGAGCGGGATCGCCGGCGCCACGCGCCACGTGCTGCCAAACGGCATGGTCGCCCTGATCCAGCGCAACCCCAGCACGCCCACGGTGAGCGTGCGCGGCGAGCTGCGGGTTGGCGCGGTGGGCGAGCCGACCGAGCAGAGCGGCCTGGCTGTGTTCACCGGCGCGGCCCTGATCCGCGGCGCCGGCGAACGTAGCTTCCAGATGATCGTGGAAGAGACCGAGGAGCGCGGCTGTAGCGTGAGCGCGGGCGGCGGGCTGCACAGCTCGGGCTTCGGCGGCAAGGCGCTGGTGGAGGATCTGCCGCTGGTGCTCGAGATCCTCGCCGACATGCTGATTCGCCCCACCTTCCCCGCCCAGGAGGTAGAGCGGCTGCGCGGCCAGTTCCTCATGGGCCTGCGCGAGAGCGAGCAGGAGACCGGCACGCAGGCCAGCCGCGCCGCCCGCGCGCTGCTCTACCCGCCAGATCACCCCTACAGCCGCATCTCTAGCGGCACCCTCGCCACGGTGCAGGCGATCACTCGCGAGGATCTTGCGCGCTTCCACGCCCGCTACCATCCGGCGGGCGGCGCCGTGGCGATTGTGGGCGACGTGGAGCCTGCCGCCGTGATCGCCGCGCTAGAGGCGCGCCTGGGAAACTGGGCGCCCGCCACCACGCCGCCCGACAGCACGCCGCCCGCCGCGCCTCCAGCGCTGGAGGGCATCAGCCGCAAAGATATTCCCATGCCGGGCAAGGTGCAATCCGATGTGATCTGGGCCGTCCACGGGCTGCGCCGCGCCGACCCGGACTACTACCCGGTGATGCTGGCGAACATGGTGCTTGGCCAGCTTGGCATGGGCGGGCGGCTCGGCGAAAATGTGCGCGAGCGCCAGGGCATGGCCTACTACTGCTACAGCGGCCTAGAGGCCGACATCGGCGCGGGCCCGTGGTCGGCTGTAGCGGGCGTAAGCCCCGAGAACGTGGAGCGGGCCATCGCGGCGATCCTGCACGAAGTGGAGCGCTTCGTCGCCGACGGCCCAACCGAGCAGGAGCTCGCCGACGCCCGCGCCTTCCTCACCGGCAGCCTGGTGCTGGGCCTGGAGACCAACGACGGCATCGCCGGCACGCTGCTAGGGATCGAGCGCCACGGCCTGGGCCTCGACTACATCGACCGCTACCCGACGATCATCAACGCGGTGAGCCACGCGCAGATCGTGGCGGCGGCGCGGCGCTACCTCTCCACCGAGCGCTATGTGCTGGCGGTGGCGGGGCCGACGGCTACGTAGGTGCGCTGCCGCCCCGACTATACGTAGCGTCACCGAAAGAAATCGACCCAGCGGATCGTGAGCTCAGGCGGCGCGGCGGTGATCGGGTCAGGGGGCAGCGAGATCGTGAAATGCCCGTCGTCCAGGGGGAACAGCTGCTCAGCGCTCGCCTAGGAAGTTTTATAGCAGCGCTGCTTCAAAAGCAAGCGCGCCAAGGTGCCAGTACCAGACCTCAGCGGGGCCGTCACCGAGCGCTCCAGCGATTATGGAGAGGATACGGATACTGCTATACTGCACACACAAGGAGGTAGCTATGGCTCAGACGATTACTGCGGTATACGAGAATGGGATGCTTCGCCCACTCACGCCACTTACCTTACCCGAGCACAGCCATGTCGAGCTCGATGTGCGCGTCATTGTACCTGAGTCGGCGGCAGCACGGCGTGAGCGCGCCCGCAGCGCGCTGACTGCTGCTGGCTTGCTGGCCGTCGTTGCCGCGCCGGATGCGAGCACGGGGCTACTCACTCCAGAACAGCGCGCGGCGCTGGCCCGGCGGCTTGAAACAGCGGGCGTTCCGCCGCTCTCGGTAGCGATTCTCGAAGACCGGGATGGTCGCTGATGACGGACTTCTATGCGGATAGCAGCGTGTTAGTGAAACGTCATATCCGTGAGCTTGGGACCGATCAGTTTCTTGCGCTTGCCGATCCTACGCTCGGGCATACGATCATCACGGTGCAGGTGAGCGTCGTCGAAGTTGTGAGCGCGCTCAGGCGCCATGTGCGTGAGGGTGTACTAAGCGAGGAGGATGCCCACCAGCTGGGGGCAGACTTCGACGGGCTGTGTGCCACCGAATACCGGGTGGTCGCCGTGAGCGCGCTGGTGATCACCCAAGCGTGTCAGCTGCTTACGCGGCATCCGCTGCGCGCCTACGATGCGGTGCAGCTCGCCGCTGCGCTGATCGCCAACGCAGCCTTGCTTGCCGGCGCGCTCCCGCCGCTCACGTTGCTTAGCGCCGATGCCCGCCTGCTTCACATTGCGAGCGTCGAGGGGCTGAGTATCGAGAACCCTGGCGCATAAGAGCCGGGCGTAAACTGCTGCGTATCAGACGTTCACGCCCAGCTGTACGATAATGCGCGGTATTGTGACTCGACCATTGGATGATGTATGTCGGCGATTTTGCAGACAAGATCATTTAATGGCAATAGAACGCTACTTCCTCCATAGTAAAATATCAAGTGTTGTTAAGTTTCTTTCTTTTAGCTTAGAGTTCCCTTTAAAAAAACCTTTAGGTAACCAGATTGCAATCGCCCCCAAGGATAGACTAATGAAGGATGCTGGAATAAGAATTTCTCCCCACTCTTTTACAAAGAAAAATACCATTATAAAAAAACAGCTAAGAGCCATTAAAAAAAGGCCAAAGGCCGTCACAAAAAAAACTTGGAAGCCGTTACGAAAAGCGAGCCTGCTAAATGAGATAGCAGACCACATCAAAAATATTAATGCGAGAGCTAACGTTAGAATTTGAAATAAGAATACCATAGAGCAGTACCTCAAAATATATTCCTGGTTGAACACCTATAGCGGTCCTATGTGGGTCGTGAAGGCACTGTCAACGCCCTCAACCATCAGGGCTCCAGGAGGCCATGGGGCCAGTTGCGAACTTTACAACTCCGATGAGTTTGCTATAGCAATCCCACGAGAGACGTAAAGTTTAATTAGTGGATTTCCGCACTGCAATGCGGAATACAGCCTCCTCATAGTCGTATCACTTCACAACTCATGAAGCACTGCTATATATATAATTATTTAATTATTCGTATATGTTTCATTTCCATAACCCGCGATCATATCTCGCATCATTTGAACTGATATAACATTGGCGAATGTAAATTCTCCTAATCCAACAAGATTGCCGTTTTCATCATATGCATTGATAACAAGCTTGTTGGCGACCATCGTCATGTCATATAGCAAAATTATCCGGGTTGTGAAGGCTCGCCTGGCGCCTTGCGCAGCCAAGGCTCTAGGAAGCGGTAGCGCCAACTCAGAACTTCACGACCCCCGTGAGTTTGCTATATGATGACGCACCATAATATTCTAATTTATTTAAAATGCCTTTGACTTGACTTAGTTCAAATGCTGCTTCACCTGCATAGGTGGCGGCAGCAAGACCTGCTAACCCAGCTAGACCGCCTACACCAGTTAAGATGCCAGCAGCACCTGCGACACCAGCGATTACTGCAAGCCATCCTAAATTGCCAATATTGACATCAATTGCAGTTGTTAAGTTGTCTATATTCCCTTCATCAAACTTACCCTTGTAAACACCTGGTTGCGCCTGGTGCCCGCTCGGATCCGTGTACTTCAGCGGGTTATTCTGAACATACGAGTACCGATTCAGCGCCTGTGGATTGCTCGGCCCCCACGGACTCCCCACCTGCTGGCGCTCCTCGTCACTGAGCTGGAACCAGAAGCCAAAGCCATTCTCCTGATTCAGCTTGTTAAGGAACTGGGTCTCGTGGAAGCCGACGGTCAACGGCTTGACCGCGACACCATCCATGCCGCCCGAGGCGTTGCCAGGTACAATCGTATCCGCCGAGATGAAGCGGCCGATGGCCGGGTCGTAATACCGCGCATTATCGTACAGCTGGGCTGTGGAGGGCCGAAGCTACGCCAGCCTACCAGGCTCCGGCTGAGCTACGCGTCGAACCTCGACGCTCGGCTAGAGCTCAAGCTGAAAACGCAGTGCTTCGGTAATCGCCGCCTGTGTGACAGCGTCATGCACCGTGCCAAGGCGCTGTTCAAGCCGCCGCTTGTCCAGCGTCCGGATCTGGTAGCACAGCACGATCGAATCTAACGCGAGGCTAGTCGTGTCCGCTGGCAAGAGCACTTCATTGGGGTAGATCGTACGTGCGTGTGACTTGCGTGATGTCAGGGGAAGCACATTGACGACGGGCAAGAGCTGATTGAGGCGTTCCCGGCTGACCACGAGCACGGGGCGGCGTCCCGCCTGCTCGGAGCCCGTGGTTGGGTCAAGCGACGCGAGAAAGATCGTCCACTGGTAGCTCACGCGGCCTGCTCCCACCACTCGCTATCGGCGTGCCGAAAGGCAGCCATCGTTTCGGCAAGATCAGCAAGGAACAGGGGGTCACGGACCGCCGCTTCGATCTGACGGACGCGGGCGTCCGTCTGTTGAGCGGTAAGACGTTGCTCCAGAGTTTCCGCAACCAGGTCAAATTCTTCCACGGGGAGAATAACGCCAATCGGCTTGCCGTCGGCGTCGGTGATAAACTGGCGCTTCAGGATGGTCATGCGTGAAGGCTCCTTGACGTGGCGGGCAATCACGTGGATGATAGCACAGTCGTCGAGGAGTCGCAATGCTCGTGCGCACTACTAGGCTGCTCGTGGAGCGTTAGGACGCCAAATATGAGGCAGTCCTGACGTACCCATCATGCACTGCTGTACGATAATGCGCGCTATTATGACCCGGCGATTGGGCGCTTCATCTCGGCGGATACGATTGTGCCTGGCAACGCCTCGGGTGGCATGGATGGCGTCCAGGTCAAGCCGCTCACGGTGGGCTTCCACGAGACCCAGTTCCTCGGCAAGCTGAACAGCGAGAACCAGGCGGGCTTCTGGTTCCAACTCAGCGACGAGGCGCGGCAGCAGGTGGGTAGCCCGTGGGGGCCGAGCAATCCGCAGGTGCTCAACCGGTATACTTATGTTTTAAACAACCCACTCAAGTACACTGATCCCTCGGGCCACCAATCAGATCCACCCGACCCAAGACCAAGTGAACTTAAGCGGCTTCCTGACAAATGGATTGATGAACTGGGTGGTGAGGAACATACTGGCCCCTTGAAAAGTAAATCGGGTAAATCACGTGCTAATCTCTACTACGACCCTAAAACGGGACGAGTATACGCCGTAAATGAAAAAAATGTCACACATGTAGACGATTTGCCTGATAAGTACTCTCCAGGAGGGCGTGGTTGGAATAATCGCGGTGGCGGTGGCAGCAGTGGGGGTGCGGTGGGTGGCGGCAGCGGCAGTCGCGGTGGCGACTCGCTTTCGGCGGCTGGACAGCTGCTGGCGGGGCTGACTGCCGGCGCTGGCAGCGGCGCGGGCAGCAGCAGCGGAAGCGCGCAAGGCACGTCGCCGCTGAGCCTCGCCGTCGCCCGCAGTACGCCGGGCTCTGTGCCATCGGGGCCGCTGCAGCAGTCAAAACTGCCTGGCCGCGACGCTGCCGTGCTGGCCCAAAGCAGTGGCGGCTCGTCCGCGCCGCCGAGCGCCCCATTGCTCGCTTTGCCCACATTCGACGCCGCCACCCGGTCGCAGCTGGTGGCTTCGGTGGCTGGCAACGGCACGCGGCGCCGCACCGTCTCGCCGTTTCCTCGTATCGCCACCCTCACGCACCTGCACGA
>ENA-ORBV01001269-ORBV01001269.1-microbial-mat-metagenome-genome-assembly--contig:-NODE-1269-length-56671-cov-12.575149_pt1 | contig 56671 bp, 39 predicted proteins | sample MGYA00237777_ERZ505514 | MGnify/ENA primary metagenome ERZ505514 (study PRJEB26160, sample SAMN06269048) | microbial mat metagenome | isolation source: Oligotrophic lake microbial mat | place...
CCCCAGGCTCAAGAGCCCGCCGGAAAGACTGCCCGGGACGTGAACCTTGACCGCGCCGCTCGCGCCCGACTTTGACTTCCCGCCCGAGGACATCCCGGCCCCGGACGCCATCGCGACGATCGAGATCGCCGCCGCCCCGGCCGTGGCGAGGATCGATTCGGCCTCCAGCCCCGACAGCGCGTCCACGTACGACTCGTACGACAACGGCTCGTGCGGACAGACCATCATCAGCCCGCCGCCGAGGTTCACGGGGACGATCGAGCTCGCCGTCCCCGCGGGCGTGCCGGTCGCGTGCGCGACCCCGGCCGTGCGCTCGTTCTCGAGCGCTCCCGCAGTGACCGCGACAAACATGCTTTTCTCGCCCAACGCCGGGACGTGGATGTATCGGTGCAGCGACGACGAATAGGCCGGGAGCCCGACCTTGGCGAGCACGGCGTCGTCGGCGCACAAGGCCCAGAGATCGCTCGTGCCGAGGTTGGCGAGATACCGCAAAGTCAACGCCTTGGCGTCGAGCACGATCGGGCTCGGGTGCTTGGTCTCCCACCCCGCGCGCACGAGGCCGACCATCGCGTCGGCGCGCGCGGTCCAGCGCTCGTCGAGCTTGGAGTTGGTCAGCGTCTCGCGGTACGTGGGCAGGGCCTGGGCCAGTCCCGCGATGTCTTGGACCCACACCTCGACCCAGCGATGGACGTGGTCTGAGCCGTCGATGAGGCACCCCAGCAGCACGCGAGCATCGAGAAGATCGCGGAGCACGACCAGTGGCCCGCCAGCTGGCGAGACATCAGGCCCGGCAGGGCTCGCGCCCGTCTTGCGCGCGACGAGCGCTAGACGAAGCCCGCCATTGGGTTCACCGTCGGATGCGGGCACGCCGCTCTCGGGCCACGCCACGGCGGCGTAGCCCTCGGGCAGCAGAGTTCCCATCGTTCCCAGCACCAAGGCTGTCGGCGTCAGCATAATCAGATCGTCCCCCGGACCATGTTCACCACTCGTGAGGCCCAGAGTGTCCATCGGCGCGGCCGAATTGTCAAAGGAGGGTGGCTTTGGACCGCCCGGGTGGGGACGAGAGATTGGCGCAAGGTCGGCGCAGGTGGGAAGGAAAAATCGGCTCGGAGAGCCGACCTACCAAAATAACTCTCAGTGCAGCGTCCGAGTGGCGAGTGGTTAGGTATCGAGCTTGCGCAGGCTCAGCCCGAACTCGGTAAGGCGCTCGCGGACTTCCGTGAGCGAGGTCGCGCCGAAGTTCTTGACGCCCATCAGCTCGGCCTCGGTGTGGCTGGCTAGGTCGCCCATCGTTTGGATGTCCAGAAGTTGGAGCGCCTTACGAGCGCGAACCGAGAGCTGGAGATCGGTGACAGGCTTGGCGAGAAGGGTTTCCTGGCCGGTGCCCTTGTACTGCTCGACGAGCGTGCGGCGGGCGGCGCGGTGGGCATCTTCGAGGCCTTGGCCCAGCCGCAGGTTGCGGACGGTGAGCATCTTCTTGATCTCGACCAGGCTGGACTCGCCGAAGTTCTTGTAGCTCATCAGCTCGGCCTCGGTGATCCGGAGGAGATCGCCCAGCGTGCGGATGTTCATCTTCTTGAGGCAGGTGCGGGCCCGTACGGAGAGCTCGAAGTCCGTGACCGGCGTGTCCATCAAGGCCTTGCGCTTGAAGGTGTCGCGGTCGGGGTCGTCCTCGACAACCATCTCGCGGCTGGCCTGCACGTCCTTCATGTACAGGCGGGCGCGAGCGTGGTTGGGGTGGGTGTCCAGAACCTGCCGCAGGCAGCGCTCGGCCCGGGCGAAATCTCCGCGGTCCTCATACAGGATGCCCAAGTTGATCAGCGCGTTGATCGGCGCGGGCGGGTTCTCGCAGGCGCTTTCATAGAGCGCGAGAGCTTCTTCTTCCTCGCCCACCAGGTCGAGCTGGTAGCCGAGGTGAAACATGATCTCGGCGTTGTGCGGGTCGGCGGCGGTGGCGCTGCGAAGTTCGGCGATCGCGGTGACGCGGTCGGACTGCTCCTCGGCCTTTTTGGCGGCCGAGAGGTGCTTGGCAGCGCCTGCGGTGTCACGTCGAACTGATTCGTCCACACCGATCATGGTGTCCAATGGATCATGAGCCATGCCGAAAGTCCTCGATTCAAAGTGCGGGATTGAAAAGCGCTGAAAAGTTCTGGAGGGAGCGCCAACACAGGCCAGACAAGACGGGCCGGACGAGCCGGGCCGCGGGCGGAGGCGATTCTATCCCGCCCGAAGGCTCGGCGCTCGCGCCCCGACGGCGCGAGTGCGCAGCAGAAAGGAGCCAACAAGGCCCCGAACTATCGCGATCGAGAGAGTTCGCAGCTCGTTCAGCGCCGCCGGCGTTCCAGCATCAGGCATCCGCTCAGCAGGATCATCCCTGCCCCCGGGCAGGGGACGAGAACGGTCAGCACGCTCAAGTTCGTGACCGAGAACGCTTGGCCGACCGCGAACTGGACGCTGTTCTGAGTACCGTCGATCCCGTCTTGGTACCCCACGGACCCGTTGGCACCTCCGAACGCGGGGCCCTCGTTAATGGCCTGGTAGAGCATTTGGGCGGCCACCCCGTCGATGATGTCCGTAGGGATTTGAAGCTGGAAAGTGACGGCCGAGGCATCAGGAAATCCCTCGAACTTCTTTTTGTCCCATTGCACGACCAGCACATTCCCGACCTCCGCCGCGAAGATGTTGCCAACGTGGTTGCCGATGTCCGACCAGTAGGGCAGGAGTGCTTTGGAACCGCCGAAGGCACGTTCGCTGGGGATGGGCTCGGGGTCGTCAGAAAGGAAGGGGTCGGCCGGGTTGAACGCGATCCCGCCGTTGTTGGAGATGACGATCTCGCCAGCCGGAAAAATCTCGTTCCCGATCGTCGTCGTAAAGAACCCCGAGGCGTTCCCGAACAAGTGGTAGACTGTTCCGGTGTCTTTGATGTCCTTGAACGCCCCGGGCCGATCGTCGACGATTCGGATGGACGCAAAGGCCGACGGCGCGGCGGACGCCAGCACACCCAGAGCGGTCAACACGGTCAGGCCGACTCGTTTCGCGGCTGGGCCGCGAGCTTGATTGGACCTCTTCACGTGAGACCTCCAGATCCAGAACGATGAAGGACATGAAGAACTCGGTCTTTCATCGGAAGCCGAGATGCTCTCTCTCTGCGTCACGCACGAAGAGTTCGACGATTCGGACGCCTCGGCTGACCTCTCTCACCCAGAATATCGGTTCGACGCCCTGAACACCAGAGGATCTGTCACCACGAAACTTTATCAAAGTCCAAACAAGCGCTCGCTGACCTTTCCTGTCCGACCAGCACGTCATCCGTTCCCCGAAGCGGATCGAACGAGAGGCGGGGCGTGGGCACGAACCAGAGATCTAACCTGTTGTTCCGAAAGAACTTCAGAGCAGTGAGAGCGATTGAAGGCGGCCTTGCGGACAAAATCCAGCAAGATCAGTGCTTTGGTCCGAGAATGTAGCGCGAGGGCGATCAGTTTGGCCAGGTTTCGGGCAGAGAGAAGCGCGGACGAGGCCGAGATCTGATTCGCAGGGTTTCTCGAGAGCGCGACGCCGACGAGGTTGGAGTGTTAGGCCAACCGTTTGCGAAGCTCGGCGGGCAGGGCGGCGATCGGCGTTCGGTTCTGGTCCTGCACGCTCGTGCGCATGTCCTTGATCGTCGCTTCGGTGGCGGACTCGACGATCACCGCGAACCGGGCGTTGCACTTCACGGCGTCCTGGAGCAGCTTGCCAATGTTTTTGGTGCTCTTATAAGACCGCCGAGCGTGCAGCCCATAGTCGGGGCCCAAAGTAGGTCGGCTCTCCGAGCCGAGCTTCTTTTCTTCTCTCTCCTGAACAGACATCCCGCGCCGGAGCGACGCGAGCACCGCTGGCACGGCCGCGTCGGCCTCGAGGGTGCCGTTAGAGATCACGAAGGCGTCGGGCCATTGCCCGGCGATGCCCATGAGCTGGGCGTCGCTGGGCATGAGGCCTTTGTCTTGGAGAACGAGCGAGAGGACGACATCGCCCATGCCGAAGCCGACGGCGGGGGTTGGCGGGCCGCCGAACATCTCGATGAGGTTGTCGTATCGGCCGCCGCCAGCGACGGCGCGTTCGTTGTCGACGATGACTTCGAAGACGGTGCCGGTGTAGTAGGCGAGGCCGCGGACAATCATGGAATCAAATTCACACCAATCTTCGACTCCGAGTTTCGTCAATTCTTCAGACACAGATCCTCCAGAGTGTTCCTGTTCGTAGTAGAGCTTTGCCTCGGCGAGGCTTACTTCAAAATAGTCTGCGATCTCCTCGACCGAAGAATTTACAGGAAGGCACACCGGATCTTCGGGATCGTGATCTTCAATAAATGCTTGCGGAAGGCCCATCGCCGCGGCTTTGACCTTATATTCCCCGAGTTTGAGCTTGGGACGTTGATCTAAGAATGCAATTACGGCGTCCGCCCTCGCTTCGGATATTCCATGTCGCTGCATTGATCTGTGTGCTTGCCTTCGTGATCCAATTTTCACGCGTGCGTCTTCCGGCTTGAAGCCCATCGATCGCAATAGATCTACTAATACTGCAATTATTTCTGCATCGCATATTCTTCGATTTAAATCATCTTCCGCTCCGAGAATGTCACAATTCCACTGCAAAAACTCCCTTAACCTCCCGCGTTGCGGCCTTTCCGCTCTAAAAAACGGACCGGCCGTGAACCACTTGGTCGGCTTGGGCATGCTTGCGGCCTTGGACGCGTACATGCGGGCGAGGGTGGGCGTGAACTCGGGGCGGAGGGCGTAGGTCTTTTCGCCGCCAGCGCGTTCGAAGCTGAAGAGTTCGGAAACGATGCCTTCGCCAGATTTGACGGTGTAGAGGTCGAGGTGCTCGAAGGTTGGGCCGTCGATCTCTTCGAAGCCGTGGTTGATGGAGACTTTTCGCCAGGCGTCCATGATGAATCGGCGGCGGGCGGCCTCGACGGGGTAGAGGTCGCGCGTGCCGGTGGGGGCTTGGAAGACGTGCTGTTTGGAAGAAGATGGAGGGGTGGGGTCGGGCATGGCGGGGAGAGTAGGGACGAGTGTCTGTGCTGAGTGCGGAGGATCGGAAGAGAGGGTGAAAGGAGGGGCGGAAGAGAAGGAGGGAAGGCGAGAGGGAAAGTTGGCTCGGAGAGCGGGTGTGCTAAGAGGCTGTTTCAGAACCAAGAGGTAGATGGAGTAGAGACGAGTTGAAAACTCATCCCGCTAGAAATTTGAGGGTTCTGAAACAGACTCTAAGAAGCACCAAGGGAAGAATCGGCTCGGAGTGCCGATCTACCAAGAAAGGCGGAAGGAGAGTTGGCTTGGAGAGCAGATCTACCTAGAGGTCTGCCAAAAGACAAAGCCCCGACGGGTGTCGGGGGCTTTGCAGATTGGGTTGTGGATCACCGGGCCGAGGTCGGCAACTTACTTGTTGCGACGGCGGCGGATGAGGGTGCCAGCGGCGAGGCCCATGAGGGCGACCGCGCCGGGGGCGGGGATGGCGGAGGTTCCGACGGCGATGATGTCGGGGCCGTTGTCGGTCTCAGCGTTGCTCTGGATGCGGATGCCGATGATGCCGCTGAAGCGTTCATCGAGGCTGATGCCCACGGCGGAGACCTGCTGGGCGCCGTTGATCTCGAGCGAGTCGAGGGTCCAACCGGTAACGTCGGTTTGAGCGCGAGTGATGGAGATCGCGGGGGTCGTGGACCCGTTGGCGAAGAGGCCGATCACGCGGAAGTCGCTGTTGCCGTTGCGCTCGAGGACGGAAACTTCGACGGTCCTGGGGTCGGCGTCGGGCTCGATGGAGAGGCCTTTGGCGAGGAAGAGGTCGAGGGTGTAGCCCTTGTTGTCTTCGCCGTCGATGACCCAGCTCATATTCTTGTACCCGGAACCGAAAGGCCCGAAGACTTCGCGGAGGGTGCCCGTGCCGCCAGCTTCGCCTGCGAAGAGCGAGGAGTTGTCGGCGCGGTCGGGGTTCGCGTCGAAGTCGTTGGCGAACTCGATGTCGCGGGCGATGGCGGTCGTCCAGCCGGAAACCGACTGAACGGTCGTCAGCGAGCCGTTCTCCCAGCCAAGGAAGTTCTGGCCGGTAAAGATCGTGGTGGCTCCGCCGAGGAAGCCCATGCGGTTCAGCTCACGATCGCCGCCGACGAGGGTGGAGATGGTGCGAGACGCGTCAGCGCCGTAAATGTTCACGGCCGCAGAGGCGGCAGAACCTGCGGCAAAGACAAGACATGCTGCGGTTGCTCTAATGTACATAGTTTCTCTCTCTCTGGTTGGTGAAAACACACGAACACAACCACCACTCCCGCTGACAGGACGGGAGAGGGGGCAATCCACCTCAAACATGCCACAGGTCCGCGCGAACGCCAGAAATCTGGACAAAGAACTTGTGTTTGAGTTCAGAAACTTGAGGCTGGGTGCTCTTGAGAGCGAGGAGACGCCCGGTAATTCACTTGGTGAGAGATCTCGGGCTCAGCACTGGCGTGTTTGAGCCCGAGAATTGCAACCGCGGCTTAGAAAATGGTCGACCAACCTCTGGCGCGCTCGGCGTGCGGGAGGCGATCGGTGGTTAAGACGAGGAGGGGCTCCCGTGCTTGGGTCCAAGGCTGACCGACTCGAGCGTGGGGGCGGCTGGGGAAAGATGAGTTGGATCGGAAGTCGCGGGCGGGTGGCCCGGCACCGGGCGGGCCCTTCCGGCTACCATGTGTCCGCCATGCCTTCAATCACCATCAACGGCGTCAAGAGCGAGTTCACCCTGGGCCAGACGATCCTTCAGATCGCCAACGCCACGAGGGTGGATATCCCTCAGTACTGCTACCACGATGGGTTGTCGATCGTGGCTTCGTGCAGGATCTGTTTGGTCGAGGTCTGGGCACCGAGTCCAAAGACCTCGCAGCTCGAGCCTTTTATGGGCGGCAAGCTGATTCCCAGCTGCCAGCAGGCAGCTAGCGATGGAATGGTGGTGTACGCCGACAGCCCCAAGGCGGTCGCCAACCAGAAGGCGGTGATGGAGTACCTCCTTATTAACCACCCGCTGGACTGCCCGGTGTGCGACCAGGCGGGGGAGTGCCTCCTGCAGGACTACTCGTACCAGTACGGGCGGGGCGTAAGCCGGTTTGAGGAGCAGAAGGTCAAGCAGGCGAAGAAGGACCTTGGGCCTCATGTGTTTTTGTACAGCGACCGGTGCATTATGTGTACGCGCTGTGTGCGTTTCACGCGCGAGGTGACGGGGACGGCCGAGTTGATGGTGCTGGGGCGCGGGAACAAGGAAGAGATCGACGTGTTCCCGGGCGTGCCGATCGCCAACGAGCTTTCGGGGAACGTGATCGATTTATGCCCGGTGGGTGCGCTGCTGGATAAGGATTTTCTGTTCGCGCAGCGGGTGTGGTTCTTGAAGAGCACGCCGTCGATCGACGGGCTGACGGCCAGCGGCGACAACATCTTCGTGGAGCACAACGAAGGGAAAGTTTACCGGATCAAGCCACGTGAAAACGCGAAGGTCAACAAATGGTGGATCACCGACGAGGTGCGTTACGGCTGGAAGCAAGTCCACAGCGAGGACCGAATTCGCACGCCGATGCGTCGTCAGTACGGCACGCTGATCGAGAGCGATTACACGCGAGCCTACGACGAGGCGATCGAGGGGATGAAGAAGGCGACGGCGGCTGGGAAGCGGGTGGCGCTGATGGTCAGCCCGATGCTGAGCTGCGAGGACGCGTACGAGCTGGCGACGTTCGCGCGGGCGCTTGATCCGCAGGCGGTGCTGGGAATTGGGCCGGTGCCGGCGTATGGCAAGGACGTTGTCTACCCCATCGGCGCGAAGGCCGAGGACCCCAAGGCGTTCAAGGTTTATGCGGAGAAGGCCCCGAACGCGCGCGGCGTGCGGCGTGTGCTGGAGGCGGTCGCGGGCGGCCAAAGTGTGTGGTCGTTCGAGCAGTTTGTCGGCATACTGGGAACAGGTTCGGCGGCGGCGGTCGGGGCGGTCGTGGTCACGGGGAACTACCCGACGGCCTGGGGCACGCCGGAGTTGACACGGGCGCTCGATGGCAAGTTCGTGGTGCTGATCGACACGCTTTCGAGCGGGCTGGCGGACGATGCGGACGTGATTCTGCCGGGCACGACGTGGGTCGAGAAGGCGGGAACTTTTCAGAACGCGCGCGACATGATCCAGGCGTTCGAGCAGGCGATCCCGGCGGTGGAGCTGGCCAAGAGCGAGGGCCAGATCGGGCTGGATCTGAAGGCTGCGTTGGCGGGGAGTCCGCCGCCGCTGGAGTCGGTCGGGTCGATGGTGGTGATCTCGTCCAAGGGTCAGGTTCCGGCGGGCGTGCAGCAAGCGATGCCGCGAGCGGCGGCGTTCAACGCGGCGAACGTGCGGCGCGAGATGGCGAGGAAGTTCCCGGCGCTGTCGGTGTTCGTGACGGAAGTTTCGATGCCCAAGGTCGAAGCAGAGCAGAGGGCGGATATGGAGATGGTCGAGCTGTAGGCGAGCTCGGACCGCAGGTTGCTGATGGCCTGTCGCCGATGTCCGATCGCTGGTGGGCGCTCGCCGACCGATGCTCGCATGACCACTCTGGCGCGTGCGCGTGGAGATCATTATTGTCCGTCAAGAGGCACGCGTGAACACTCTCGCCAACACAACCATGAACATTGCTGAGTGGGGCGTGGTGCTGATCGTGGTGGTGGGCGCGCTCGTGTTCACGCTGGCGTGGTGGAAGATCGCGGACCGCTGGGCGGACTCGGAGCACAAGCGGTTCGGGCGCGGGAAGAACGCGGAGACGATCGAGCGGGTGGTGATCAAGAAGCAGGTTTCGGAAAGCGACCAGAAGCCCGGGGCGTAGCGGCTTGGTCTTTGTGCCCGCTGTGTTTGCAGCGCGACATCCACGCGCGCACGCGGACGTGCTTTGTAAAAAGAACCGCGGCAAACAGGTGCGCGGACGCGATCATGGCGTTGATCGCCCAGCTGGCGGCGATGAGGACGAGGCTGGTTGAGAGCTCGCGTTTGAACCCGCGTTGCATATGCCACGGGTTTGTGAAAGCTCAAGGGAAGTCTCGGAGGATTCTCGGTCGCGGGTTCGAGAGTTCGCGCTTCGAGCGCTCGCTCACCGAGAGGTCGGTCAGGGTCCGTTCGCACGTCGGCGCCCGTCAACGAGGTCGTGGCGGCCCGGGTTGAGGTAGAACGTGTAGCGACCGTTGTGAGCGGCGCCCATTTTTTCGTGGCGGGCGGAACCGTCGAGGAAGGCAAGGTTGCCCCGCTCGTAGCCGTGCCACCAGCCGTAGATCATGTCGCGCGAGACGCGGCCCGCCTGGTTGTATCGGCCTGCGCTCATCGAGCCGACGTCGCCCAAGAGCACGAACATAGAGGTTGGTGCGGCGACGTGGCGCAAGCCTTGGTTGGTGACGAAGTTTCCGTCCCCCTGCCAGCCGTTGCTCGCGCCGACCTTGCACCACATCCATTCGTTGGTTTCGTAGCTGTTGCCCATCTGGCCAAAGACGGTGACGTCGCCTTCTCCGGAGCGATTGTTGTTACCGAAGAGTTCGCCCCAGTTGACGGGTGTTTGTCGTTTGGAGTATTTGACACCGCGATCAGAGGGGCATTTGTAGAAGAGGGCGCGAGCCTCGATGGTGCTCGAGTCGGAGAGGTACGGGTTGATGGGACGGTCGGCGGCGAGGAGGGCGTGCGAGGCCTCGTTGGAGACTCGGCCGTACCAATCGACGCCGCCCCAAGCGAAGCGCACGCTGTTTACGCGATCGACGGGGCGCGAGTTATAGGGGAAATCGCGGAAGTCGTTGAAGTAAAGCTGCCAAGCGGAATTGATCTGGCGGAGGTTGCTGAGACACACGGCCGAGCGTGCGGCGTCACGAGCCTTGGCGAGGGCGGGGAGAAGGATGGCGATCAAGACCGCGATGATGGCGATGACGACGAGAAGTTCGATGAGGGTGAAAGCACGTCGGATCACGAAGTTTATTCTCTAGGAATTCGGCCTTGCTTGCAATGGCGTTGCGCGGTTTTCGGACGCTTTTCAGCTCTGGCTGATCTGTTGATCGGCGCGAGCCTGGAACGGAGAGGTCGTCACGTTGACAGGAAGAAGCTCGACGAGGTTGGCGAGGTGCCAAAGAATCCCTAAGATGAAGATTGCTGCGGGCTCTGTTTCCAGACCTAGGGCTCGTGGCACGGCGAGGCGGTGTTTCCTCGCCGGGATGTGAATAGACCTTTGGAGGAGTCAGACATGAAGAATGTGCTTGTGGCTGCTGCGCTTGTCGCGGCGGCCGGTGTGGCGAACGCGGGCGTGAATCTCGCCTATTGGGCTTTCCCGGCGGTTGTGCCGCCGAGCGGAGACAACTTCAAGATCGTGTTCCCGCTGGCGGCGGACTTCAAGCTCAACAGCGGCGCGGCCAACATCACCACCGACGCGGCGACGTGGGACGGCACGGCCACTCCAGCGAACGCGGTGCTGCAAGGGAACTTTCAGTACTTCACGGGCGACGCGACGAACCTGCAGGCGGGTTTCGTGGCTGGTGCGCGCTTCGCGGTGCGCGGCAACACCGGGAACATCATGAACGGGAAGCAGATCACGTTCAGGTTCGACACTACCGGATACCAGGATCTGGTCCTGAGCTACGCGGAAAGGACGACGAGCACCGGCGCAACGTCGCTGGATTTCTCGACCTCGACAGACGGGACGACCTTCACCCCAGCGGTCTCGGTGGCGACGACGCGCGATTCCACGTTCCGCCTTCGCACGGTGGACCTGTCGGCGGTGAACTCGATCGAGAACGTCGGCGCGGCGTACGTGCGGATCACGTTCCCGGCGGGATATTCGAGCGCGTCGGGCTCGGTTGGGTTCGACAACATCCTCGTCGCGGGCGATCTGGTGCCGGCTCCGGGCGCGATCGCGGTGCTGGGGTTGGGCGGGCTGGTGATGAGTCGGCGAAAGCGCTGAGCGCGGTTTCGCGGCGAGATTTGAATGAATGAATGAGCAAGGGGCCGCCGTGCAGGCGGCCCCTTTTCTATTTGATCGCTCGCTTGAGCCTGAGTCGTCGCGGAAGGCATTCCGGCTAACGAGACTTGCTGTCACCTCTTGCGAAGATGCTGCCGACATAGTTCAGCACGTCGGTCGCGCTGGTGTCGTTGTAGCCGAAGTTCTTGATGAGGCGTTGCTTCACCACGTCGATCTTGGCCTGGGTCTCGTCGTCCACGACGCTGCTGACCAGGTTCTTGAGCTTGATGGTGTCGCGCTGATCTTCGAAGAGCTTGAGCTCGAGGGCGCGGTAGAGGCGAGCGTTGGTGTTGTACTCGAACTTCTTGCCGTCGAGCGCGAGGGCACCGATGTAGTTCATGATCTCCTGGCGGAAATCGTCCTTGCGCGACTCGGGGATCTCGATCTTGTCCTCGATCGAGCGCATGAGGCGTTCGTCGGGCTCGTCGTCGCGGCCGGTGTAGCGGTTCTTGACGCGCTCCTTCTGCGTGTAGGAGCGGACGTTCTCGATGTAGTTGGTGCAGAGGCGGCGGATGGCGTCTTCGTCGGCGCTGATGGCTCGCTGGACCTCACCTTTGATGATGTCCTCGTACTCCTCCTTCACGACGGCCAGCAGTTCGCGGTAGCGCTTCTTGGTGTTCTCGTCGCTGATGAGCGAGTGGTGGCTCATGCCCGCTTCGAGCTCGTTGATGACCATGAAAGGATTAATGGCCCGCTCGTCGATGGCTTGGCGGCTGACGAGGGCGTTGGAGATCTTGTCTTGGATATAGCGCGGGCTGATGCCGTTCATACCCTCGCGCGAGGCTTCTTCCTTCAGCTCGCGCACGCTGTCCTCGGTGAAGCCGGGGATGGACTTGCCGTTGTAGAGCTTGAGCTTCTGCATGACCGTGAGACCGGCCTTTTTCGGCTCGTCGAGGCGCGTGAGCACGGCCCACATCGCGGCCACTTCGAGCGTGTGCGGCGCGACGTGGATGCTCTTGATCTTCTCGGGACCGAAGTCCTTCTGGTAGATCTTGATCTCATCGTCGAGGCGGATGTTGTAGGGGACATCGATCTTGATGGTGCGGTCGCGGAAGGCCTCCATCATCTCGTTGGATTGAAGGCGTTTGTACTCGGGCTCGTTGGTGTGCCCGAGGATGACCTCGTCGATGTGAGTCTGCGCGAACTTCTTGGGCTTGATCGAGTGCTCCTGCGAGGCGCCGAGCAGGTCGTAAAGGAACGCGACGTCGAGCTTAAGGACTTCGATGAACTCGCAGATACCGCGGTTGGCGATGTTCAGTTCGCCGTCGAAGTTGAACGCGCGAGGGTCGGAATCGCTGCCGTACTGGGCGATTTTGCGGTAATTAATATCGCCGGTCAGCTCGGTGGAGTCCTGGTTCTTCTCGTCCTTGGGCTGGAAGGTGCCGATACCGACGCGGTCTTTCTCACTCAGCACGATGCGACGAACTTTCACATGGTCCATGACCTTGCGCCAGTCGCCGCTGTAGAACTGCATGAGCTGTTCGAGGATGCTGCGGCAGAAGGGGTCGGGGTCGCCGGTGACTTTAATCTTGCCGTGGTGGTTGGCGGGCTTGTACTTTTCGTTGAGGCGAGTGAGCAGGTCGGCGCGAGCCTCGCGTGGCACAAGCACCAGCGGCTCTTCGTGCATCGGGCACGGGAACTCGTGGGTCTTGACGGCGACAGGCTGGGGCTGCGCGGCGGCGGGGTCGGCCGAGATCTCGCAGTGCTCGTTGAGCATCCAAGAGAAGGAGTAGAGCGCGCCCTCGGGCGTGCGTGAGTAGGCCTCGATGCCTTTCTTCAGGAGGCGCGCGATGGTTGATTTGCTGGAACCGACGGGCCCGTGCAGGAGGAGGATTCGCTTGTCGGTGCCGTAGCCCTCGCTGGCGGAGCGGAAAAAATCAACAAGTGACATGAGCGCGAAGTCAAGGCCGTAGATGCCGTCGGCCCCGTTGTCGAAGGGATCGCTGAAGAAGTGGTAGCGGATGCAGTCTTTTTTGAAGAGTTTGTAGGGCTCCATGCCGCGTGAGAGGATGGCGTCGTAGGTTCGTTGGTAGGCGTTGCGGAGGACGGCCGGGTTCTGGCCGCAGATGTCGAGGTATTCCCAGAACGTGCCGCTCCAGTGCTGGTCCTGGAAACGACGGCGGTCGAGGCGTGATTCGATGAGCGACGCGAGGTCGGCGCTGGTGACGTTGGGTGAAGAGGTCGGGGAAGAAGTTGAGGAAGAGGAAGAGGAAGAGGAAGAGGAAGAGCCTCGGGATTCGGGGCGTGTCTCGGGCATGGTTTCGCTCCTTGAAATCGCCGGTGAGATCACCATATCAATCGCGGTTCAAACGGACGCGGGGTCGGTACCGTGGCCCGGGAGAGGACACGGAGAGGCTTGAAGAGCATCGACTCTGGCGGGACTTTTCGTTCTGTCCCAACTGTCCGGTCCTTTCTATCGGAAGACGGCCAGCGGAACACGAACAAGGATTCCAACTCTCTTCGAGTTATAGGTAGTACGCACCAGAGCCCGGGCGGATCGTGTGCCGAGCGGATTCCGAATCAGCGTACGGCATTCGATTCGGACGCAAAAGCCGCGAGCGAATCGACCTCAAAGGCTTTCTTGGCCGAAATCAACGAGGCTAGGGTCGATACGCTTTTCGTTCGTATCCGCACGCCGCGTGAGGCCACCGCTGACCGCAAGGATTTCTGTATGTCGTTTGGGCTTGGACATGATCGTGAGTTGGACCCAGGGTTGGGCGTGGTGGGCATCTCGCGCGAAGAGCTGCCGCCGATCCCTGATTCGGCGGCCACGGACCCGACCGCGGCGCGGATCGATCCGCGTCGCTGGTTCGTGCGGCCCGAGCTGCCGCTGGAGATCGAGATCGGGTCGGGCAAGGGCACGTTCCTGCTCCAGCACGGGGCGGCCCACACGGACGTGAACCTGCTGGGCATCGAGTGGGCCCGCGAGTTTTACGCGTACACGGCCGACCGCGTGCGGCGGGCGGGTTTGCGGAACGTTCGCGTGCTGCACACCGACGCGGTGGAGTTTCTGCGCTGGCGCGTGCCCGACGGCGTGGCGACGGTGGTGCATCTCTATTTTTCGGACCCTTGGCCCAAGTCGCGGCACCACAAGCGGCGCGTAGTGCAGGTTCCGTTCTTGGTTCAGGCGCACCGCGTGCTCGCGCCCGGGGGCGAGCTGCGGGTCGTGACGGACCACGCAGAGTATTGGGAATGGATGCAGCCGCATCTCGAGCAGGTTACGGACACGGGCAAGGCAGCCCAAGCGACCGAGAAAAACCGGTCGCTGTTCGAGCGGCTGGAGTTTGCGCCGCCAGATTCGGCCGGTGCTGGCGAGCTTGTGGGGACGAACTTTGAGCGGAAATATCGGCTGGAGGGCAGGCCGTTTCATGCGTGTACATTGCGGCGGGTGTAAGGATGCGGGACTGAAGGCCGAGAGAATTTGTCGAAGAATCTTGGCCTCGTGGTATGCTGCACCCGGGGGTGAATAGGTGTCGAGTCCTGACACGATCTTCTCGACTCGGACAACAACCAGGCTGCTCGACGCGCTGCGTGACTTGCAGAACGAGCCAGCGTGGGCGCAGATCGACTCGCGCTATCGGCCCGTGCTGACCGGGCTGGCGCGGCGGCTGGGGCTCAACGGCAGCGACGCCGACGAGGTGGCGCAGCAGGCGCTGGCCGAGTTCGTGCGGGCCTATCGCGACGGGCGGTACGACCGGAGCAAGGGGCGGCTGAGTTCATGGATCCTGGGGATCGGGCACCACACCGCGTTGCGCGTGATCCGGCGCGGGAGGAACGAGAAGAACGCTGATTCAGTTTCGGCGGTGGAGGCCGTGGACGAGCCGACATTGCGCTCGATCTGGGAGGATGAGCGCGATCGCGCGATCCTTTCTCAGGCCATGACGATGCTGAGCGACGAGTCGAGCATCGACGATCGGACGTACCTCGCCTTCGAGCTCTTCGCGATGAGGAGGGTGCCGGTGGCGGAGGTTGCGAACCGGTGCGAGATGACGACCGATCAGGTGTACGTGGCGAAAAGCCGCGTGACCAAGAAGCTGCGTGAGATCGTCGCCACGCTGACCGAGGCCTTTGAGGAGGACTCCTGACGTGCCACACACCGTAAGCCCGTGTCTCAATGAAGTGCAGATCGCGCGGCTGGCGCACGGCGACGACGTTTCGCCCGAGGCCGGTGCGCATCTTTCCAATTGCGCCGAGTGCATGGCGCGGATCGACGCGGCCCGGGACGATACGCGGTTTGTCGAGCGGGTGCGCGCGATGGCGTCGTCGGTGCTGCCGCCCGAGGGGGCGCCGCGCATCCCGGGGTACCGAACCAAGGGCGTGCTCAGCACTGGTTCGCAGGGGATTGTTTTTCTAGCGATCCAGCAGTCCACGTCGCGCAAGGTGGCGATCAAAACACTGGCGGCGGGGAGCACGGCGTCACCAAGACAGCGGGCTCGCGCGGAGCGCGAGGCCGAGATCGCGGCCCGGCTGCGGCACCCCAACATCGTCACGGTCTTTGAGTCACGCGTGCTGACCGACGGGCGGATCGCGGTGGTGATGGAGTTCGTAGACGGCGTGCCGCTCGACGCGTGGAAGCCGACGGGAACCGCGGCGAGCGAGCGGCAACGTTCGGTGCTCCAGGTCTTTGTCGCGGTGTGCAACGCGATCCACCACGCGCACCTCAACGGCGTGATTCATAGGGATCTGAAGCCCGACAACGTGCTGGTCACGGCCGAGGGCAGGCCGGTGGTGCTGGACTTTGGCATCGCCAAAGCGGGCGGGATCCGCGCGACGATTACGGGAGACTTCGCGGGGACGCCAGCGTACGCCTCGCCCGAGCAAGCGGCGGGAAAGCCTGAAGACGTGGATGCGTTGACGGACGTGTACTCGCTGGGCGTGATCTTGTACCGGCTGATGTGCGGGTCCATGCCCTACAAGGTTGAGGGATCGATCTTCGATATTGCGCGGACGATCGCGGACGTCGAGCCGGTGAGGCCTTCGAAGCGCGACGCGTCGATCGCGCCAGATCTGGAAGCGATCATCCTGCGTGCGATGCACAAGAGCAAGGACCGGCGCTACCAGTCGGCCGCCAACCTTGCGCGCGACCTCGAACGCTTTCTGGCGGGGCACCCGGTCGAAGCTCGCAGCGGTTCGGGGTGGTACCTGCTACGCAAAGCGATCGCGGTGAACAAGCGGCGGCTGGTGGTGGCGGGGGTTGGCGCGCTGGTGCTGGCGGGGGCGAGCGTTGCGGTCGCGCTAAGCCTTACGAACGCGGCCCAGTCCAAGGCGCGCGAGGCGGCCCAGCGTGAGCAGGCACGGGCCGAGGGTGTCCGAGCCCGCGCGGTGACCGAGCTGCTGCGCGAGGCGTTGCCCAACGCTGACCCCACTCGGCCCGAGCTTGGCGCGATCATCGGCTCCGGGCTCGGGAGGCTGTATTTCCGCCTTGAAACCGGCGCGTTCGCGGACGAGCCGGAGGTTGACCAGGCGTTGCGGCGGCTGTGGGCGGAGGTGTACACGGGGCTGGGCACTGGCAAGGCGGCGGGGCTCGTTGAGTACGCCGAGGTCTCGCTTCGCAACGGGCTGGTCAAGCTCCGTCAGCAGCACGGGCTCGAACACCCCGAGATCGCGGCGGCGCTGCACGAGCTGGCGGGTGTGGTGCTGATCCGCAAGCGTGCTCCCGAGGCCGAGGTGCTGTGCCGCTATGCGATCGCGATGCGCGAGAAGCTTTTGGGAGCCAACGCCTCGCCAACGATCGATTCAACGGCGCTGCTGGCACGGATCCTGCTGGCGCTGGGCCGGGGTTCTGAAGCGATCCGTGCGGCTGAATCGGTTGAGGCGAGTTCGCGGTTGATCGCGGGCGGGGAATCCGACGCGCAGGTTTCATTGCGGATCGCGTCGATGCGAGCGCTTCGGTCGCGTGTGCTTTTGAACCAGGGCAAGCCCAGCGAGGCCGAGCCGCTCGTGAAAGAAGCCATGATCGCGCGGCTGCGTCGGCTCACGCCTCAGGACCCAGACTTGCTGGCGTCGTTTGCGGACGCCGCGGAGACGATCGAGCGTACCTCGGGCGGGCCGTTGGGCCGCGACTTCGTGGCCGCGTGGAAGATCGACGTCGCGGCGGTTCCAGGGCGGATCCGGGCGGATCTCGCGTTGCTTGCCAATCCGGAGAGCGGCGAGTGGGTGCGGCACGGGCCCGCGGGGAGGACTGAATCGCTCGGGCGCATCGTGGCGCTGCAGCGCAGCCTGCTGAAACCTCAAGACCCGGCGATCGTGAGCACGCTGATCGCGCAGCTTCGGTCCGCGCGCGAAGAGAACCTGATCGAGGTTTTCGCTGGCAACCCGTCGTCGCCAGCGCTCCAGAACATTCAGGCCGAGTCCGCGATCCAGGCCGCAGAGATCCTGTCCGCGCGGTTCGGGGCGAGTGATTCGTCGGTGCTGGTGTGCATCGATGATGCGGCGATGACGCTGGCGTTCAACGGCGGCGAGGGACGAGCGATCGAGCTTTCCCGGCGAGCCTGCGCGATCCGTGATACCGTCGCGCCCGGCGTGCGCGATCCGCTCGTCGTGGCGACGGCGCACCGGGTGTTGGGTTGGTTCCTCTCGCTGGCGGGTCGGCACGAGGAGGCGATACCGGTTCTTCGCGGCGCGCTGCAGGAAATCCGCGAGGCGGTCGGCCCGGACCATCACCTGGTCGCGCTCGCCCAGAGCAAACTGGCGTTCAGCCTCGTGCAGACCGGTGCGGTGAAGGAGGCGGACGAACTCTCCGAGCGCGCGCTGGAAACAGGTCAACGCCTGCCCGCGACGTACATGGATCAGCTGACCCACATGCAATTCGTGCGCGGGCACGTGCTGATGAGCCTCGGGAAGCCCGCCGAGGCCAAGGCTCTGCTCACGCCCTGCTGGGAGCAGCACTACCGGTTCACGGCGGCCTCGTTCGCGTGGCGGCGGACGCTCATCATCGACATGGCTCGAGCGTGCGCGGCGCTGGGAGACTCGGCCGGGGCCGAGACGTGGCAGAGGCTCATCGAAGAACCACCCGTGACGAGCGTTATTCCTCAAACGGCAACGCTTGAAAAGTCGGCCGCGCGAGGCAAGTAGCCCAAGCTGGCGCGAGCGTAGAATCGCCTGGTGGGGTGGCAGAGCGGTTGAACGCGCCGGACTTGAAATCCGGTGTACCCTTCAGGGTACCAGGGGTTCGAATCCCCTCCCCACCGTTCGCATCGTGGGTGGTTGGCGGAGCGAAGGGCGGCGTAGGGGTCGAGGCGGGAGAGTTCGGTCACGGGCAAGTTTAGTTGGAAGAGCCGATGAAAACGAGAACTATGTTTTGGAAGGATCCACAAATGGGAAAGCAGTCGACCCTCGGTGTCGAGTCATCAAAGTTCTGGTGGTCAATGCTCTGCAACGTACCGAGCACCGCTGACTCACCCGCATACAAGCGACTGAAGCGCGTGTGGTTCGATCACACTTGGCCAGGTCATCCCTTTGCTGATTGGACTCACGAGAACCACTCTACAGCAACTCTCTGGGAGAACTTTGCGATTTTTCCTCCAACCGTTTGGGTTCCCGTAGTTCTCGAAGCAGCGGGGCTTTGCGCAGCAGCATCTGATGTACAGGAGTGCGCCTGGAGTTATGAGTTTGAGACGACGGGAGGCGGAAAGAAGATAGCCGATGTGGCGCATCATGTTCGCGATAGAGACGGCGACCTCGTCATTGTCGTCGAAGCCAAAATGTATGGGGGCAAGCTGAAGACAGATACTGATTTGCCGGATACCGACCCCGGTTCATATCTGGATCGTGATGCGTTCCGCTCCTTTCCCGATCGCCGATTTATGATTTACCTAATTGATGAGAGGGACGAAGCAAGTGTCCGGGGTCAAATCATTGATGATCGTGATCGCCACGGCATTATTACATGGCAAAGGCTCGGAGGCATTCAAATCGGCTTGACGACCAAACTTGATGCGGATCCAAACATTCGGGCTTTTGTCGCCGGTGCCATTCAATTTCAGTTTCTGCTTCACGGCATTAAGCCAAATCAACTTGCTGCAAGCTATTTGCATGGTGAGCTTCCATTTGAACAGATCAACAAGGACAACCCCCAAAAGCAATCGACGTCAGCCCGCCAAGAGTCCCTTTGGAAATTGCATCCATAATTGAATTTGGACTTAGCTATCGGTGGCCCACTTCTTTCCATCCCTTAATACACGCCTATACAGCGTGTCCCTCTCCACCGGCTCAAATCCCGCTTCCCGGATCGCCTTCTGCAGCGTCCACACGTTGACCTCCTGGTTTGTCGTCGCGCCGCCGACGTGGGTGATGTCGTACCAGACGACGGTGCCGTCGAGGTCGTCGGCCCCGCTTTGCAGCATCACCTGGGCCATCGGCAGCGTTTGCATGATCCAGAACGCTTTGACGTGAGGGAAGTTGTCAAGCATGAGGCGGGCGACGGCCAGGGTTCGGTAATTTTCGAGACCGGACGGGCCGGGGAGGTGTTCGAGGTCGCAGCCGTCGGGGAAGAAAGGGAGCGGGATGATGGTCTGGTAGTACCCACCCTTGGAGTTCATCGCAGGGGTTGGTTGCTGGATGCCGGGGCGGGTGAGGGTGATGATGGGGACCGACGCATCGTCGCCGCGATAGCCGAGATGGCCGGAAGATTCGTCGTTCTGACCACTGTTTTGGCTTGGTTTAATCTCTTGATCTCTCGTTCCCTCGATCCCTTCATAGCCAAGTCGGGCAAGAGCTTCGTCCTGGGCTCTGCGGAGCATGTCGAGGTGTACGAGGCGATCAAGGCGCGATTCGATGTGCCCGTAGAGGAGCGTGGCGTTGGTGTTCAGGCCTAGTTCGTGGGCGATGCGGTGGACGTCGAGCCAGACGTCGGAGCGAATTTTCCCTTTGTAGGCCTCATCGTGGACGCGGTCGTCGAAGACCTCGGCCCCGCCGCCGGGGAGCGAGCCCAGGCCAGCGTCTTTGAGTTGCTGCAAGACCCAGCGGATGCCAGCCTGGCGGTCGTCCTGCTTGTAGACCTTGGCGATCTTGGCGAGGTGAACGATCTCGACGGCGGTGAAGGCCTTGACGTGCAGGTCGCTGCCGATCTCGCGAGCGGTGTCGCGGATGGCGCGGACCATGTCGGTGTAGTAGGAGAAAGGCAAGAAGGGGTGCAGGCCGCCGACGGAGTGCATCTCGGTAGCGCCGTTTTCGACAGCCTTGCGAGCCTCGGCCTTGATGTAGTCGAGGTCGCGGGTGTAGGCCTTGGCGTCGTCCTTCTTGGCGTAAAAATCGCAGAACTTGCACGAGAGCGCGCAGACGTTGGAGTAGTTGAGGTGGCGGTTGATGTTGTAATACGCGAGGTTACCGTGGAGGCGACGCCGCACGAAGTCGGCGAGTTCAAGGACGGTGTGAAGGTCGGGGGTGGAGAAGAGAATCTCGCCGTCGGCGATGGAGAGGCGCTGGCCAGCGTGAAGTTTGGCGCGGATGAGTTCGAGACGGGGGTCGGAGCGAGGGTCGGTACTCGAGGGGCGGGCCGCCGCTGGTGTGGTCTTCGAAGTTGAGGCGAGGGTGTTCATGAGGAGTTCCGCCAAGAGGGGTGGTCTGGGTTTTCACTGCCGATTGAAAGATACGAAAGCTTAGGGGGTCGGGGCAAGAGGGTCGAGGATTTTCCAACAGACCGTCCGGGGGTTAAGTTGGCTCGCAACGATGCGAGGGTTGTCGGGTTGAATGCGTTGTCGAAACGAGCGGGTTCGCCCAACCTCTGGGTGGTTGGGAAAAATGGGCATTCCGGGGGCGCACAGCCGCCCTTGGCAACGGCCGCGTGCCCTGCGGGCAAAGACTGGGAGTTTGAACGATGCGTGAGTTGCTGAAAAGGGCTGGAGTTGCGTTAAGCGGTTTCTCTGCGGTGGTTCCCACTCTTGCGGGTGGGACTTTTGGTGCGGGGTTAATGGTCGTTGCGGCCCAGACGGCTCGCGCAGATGAGACGCTCGACGCGTTGCTGGCGCGGATACGCTCGGCCGTGCTCACCGCAGATGCGGATGGGTACCTCGCGTGCGTGGATGTTCGCGATCCGGTGTTCGCACGCGAGCAGAAAAACTGGGTGGCGGACCTGAAGCGAAAGCCGGTGAAGGAGTTCTCGGTCCAGGTCCAGGATCAGGCTCTGGTCGGTCCGGACGGGCCGATGAACGGGCAGCTGACCATGAGCTGGAAGATCGCGGACGAGGACGCGGTGGGCCGGACGATCAGCTTCCCGGCCACGTTCACGCGCGACGCGGCCGGGGGCTGGCTGTACGCGGGCGAAGCGTGGCAGAGCATCGAGGCCAACGGCGTGAAAGTTCTCTATGACCACGGGCTCGACGAGGTGGCGAAGAATGTCGTCGAGATCCTGCCAGACATCCGCGCGCACGTGAATGAAGGGTTCGAGGTCGCGATCAACCGCGTGCAGGAGGTCAAGCTCTACGGCAGCATGCGGCACCTGCAGCAATCAATCTACCTCAGCTACGTCGATTCGCTGGGCGGCTGGAATGAACCAGGTGAGTCGATCAAGATCTTGGTCGGACGGCGGAGCAAGCCAGCGGAGCTCAAGCCACTGCTCGCGCACGAGTACGGGCATGTGGCGACGTTCGAGTACGGCCCCAAGGCCTCGGGTATGCCGTGGTGGGTGCTGGAAGGCGTCGCGGAGTTGTCGGCCGAGGCCTTTGGCGGGGCGCGAGATGTTTCGCGGATGGTCGGGCGATGGGCCTTAAACGGCAAGCTCGCGGACTGGGACCGGCTCGCGGATTTTCACATGGTGAAGACCGAAGACCAGATGTACGTCTACTCGCAGGGGCACCACATGCTGGGGTTCGTGTCGGAGAAGTTCGGGCGGTCCGGGCGGAACGCGTGGCTGCGGGCGATGGCGCAGGGGGCGACGCTCGAAGACGCGACGCGCGAGGCGATGAAGATGTCCTTCGCGGAGTTAGACCTGGCGTGGCGTGCTTCGTTCAAGATCGAGGGCGATGCGGTTGCGAAACCTGAACCGGTGAAGCATGATGAGAACTGACGCGGAGTGCTGGCTCGCGGCGGCCCGCGATCCAGAGATCGCGCGCGAACTGGAGCGCGTCTTTGAAGCGACCTCGGCCGCGATCGAAGCGCGCGGGCCAGCGTGCTGGGCCTCGGGGCGGTGTTGTAACTTCGACAAGACCGGGCACCGGTTGTACGTGACTGGACTGGAGACGGCGTACGCCCTGTCAAGGTTGCCAGCGGAACGCTCGATCGGCGCGAGCGACATCGAGCGCGCGGTCGTGGGCGGCGGGTGCCCGTTTCAGGTCGCGAATCTCTGCGAGATTCACGCGCTCAAGCCGCTGGGGTGCCGCGTTTATTTTTGTGATCGATCGGCCCAGCAGTGGCAGCAAGAACTGAGCGAACTGATGCTGGCGCGGATCCGTGCGTTGCACGAGCGATTCAAGCTGCCGTACGCCTATGGCGAGTGGCGCGAGCTGCTGGCGATGGTGTTGGAGGCGATGTCGCGCGGCACGACGACGAGCGGCGGTTCTCCAGCCGATGCAGTTGGACGGACCGGGGCATCTGTCGAAACATCAGGCATAACACCTGTCAAAGCATCAGTCGAGGCACCTGCCAACGCACTCGTCAAAGACGGTTGGACCATCGGGCTGCCCGTGATCTCGCCCCCGCGCCGCCCCCAGAGCTGAAGCGTGAGATACTCGGCGTATGCTCGGCCGCGTTTGCCCGGGCCGTTGCGAACGCAGGGCTGAACCTGCGGCGGGGGGCGGCTCAGCGAGCGCAGCAGGCCGCGCAGGATCCGTAGGTGCATCACGGGCTGGAGCCCGGCGAGACGGTGAGCCCAGGCCCAGCCGATGAGCACTCCGAGCCAAGACGCGGGGCCGCTTGCGTGGCGGCGTGCGAGCCAGAACCAGTTGCGGGTCGCGAGTTCGAACCAGCGTGCGGACTTTCGAGCCGCGGCCGGGCTGTCATGCCAAACGACCCACGCGGGGTCGATCGTCACTCCGCGACCGGCGGCGAGCAGTTTCATCGCGAGATCAACGTCGTTGCGGTAGAGGAAGAACGTCTCGTCGTACCCGCCCACGGCCAGCCAGTCGTCACGGCGGACGAGGTTGCCGCAGCCCATGATCGGCCATCGCGAAGCGGCGGCGATCGTCGCGGCACGCGGGCCGGTGGCGAAAGGCCATTCGCTCGCGCCGGTCGCGGGATGACGCGGGTGAAGCGGGATGGCGGCCAGCGAGAGGTTCAGCTCCAGCGCACTCAGGGCCTGAGAAAGAGACTCAGCGTCAGGCCTCGCGTCGTCGTCGAGCACGAGCACGATCGGGCCACGAGCGGTGGCAACGCCGACGTTGAAACCCGCGACCGCGATGTTGGTCTGGAGCTGGATCAGTCGGACGGACGGGAACTCGGCACCGACCATCGCGGGAGAGCCGTCGGTCGAGGCGTTGTCCACGACGAGGATCTCTGCGTTCGCGGTGGTCGCGTCCGCGCGAACGTGTCCAAGGGTGGTGCGCAGGCTGTCGCGGCGGTTGTAGCTGACGATGACGACCGAGAGACGCGCGGGCGGACGTGGCGCGACGGCTGTTGAGTCCGACGTGGAGCGCGAGAGAGCCGAAGAGTTCGTCGTGCTCGGATCATGGGCCGCGACGAACTCTCCAAGCCTCGCGACGCGACGTGGGAGCGCGTCAGGGGTCATCGGTTGCAGGCCGATCTTGAGCGCGGGGACGAGGCTTCGGACGCCCATCGCGAAAGATTCCCAGAGACGTTCGAGGCTGCGAGGGTTGTGAACGATGAAGGCGTCGTGCGTGACGCTGATCGTTGTTCGGCCCGTCAGCCACGCGCCGGGCTTGCCCGAGGCGGGCACGATCGCCAGCCGCGCGGGCGGCATGACGAAGGCGCGCCAGACCGCGGCGAACATCCGCGCGAGTTGGCGAAAGAGAACGCCGGGCGCGAGCTTTTCAGGGTCTAGGCCGACGATCGCGTCGATCCCCGCCGCCTTGAGTTGCGCGAGCACCCACGCGTATTCGATCGGCTGGCTGGAGATCCGGGGGTGGACCCAGACCGGCAGGGGCGACGCCCCCGACGCGCTGGCGACACGCGCCGCGGCGACCGTGGCCGCAAACTCGCGCGCGAGCCTCATCGAGAGCAGCGGAGACGAGGCCAGAGCGCTCGGACCGAGCGTCCGGCGCGCGGCCGCCTCGCGCAGCCCGGAGAGGTGCAGCGCCGCCAGGTCGTCGCGCCCCATCATCGTCATGTTGATCGCCCGGCCAACTTCCGACATCACCCGGCGAAGTCGCACCCTATGCCCGAGCCCACGCGCCTTCACCGGCCCCATCATGTTTCGCGTGCAATAGAACCGCGCCCAGGTCGGGTAGCGATCAAAGCGCGGGTGCGCGGCGACGCACGAGGGCAGCACGCAGACCCGGCCGCCGGTGTCGCGGGCGATACGGATGAACCACTCGGAATCGTCGGCGTTGAGGAAGCGATCGGGCAACAAACCGACGCGTTCGACGGCGTCGCGCCGGACCAGAGCGCAGCACGCGGCGACGTAGTCGCACACGAGCGGTTGTGTGGAGGGACAGTCTTCGAGCGAGACGTAAAGCGGCTTCATAAATCCGTCGCTGTCGTCGATCATGCCGCCGACCTCATGGACCTTCCAGTCGGCGGGATCGGCGACGGCCGGGCCGACGGCCACCATGGAAGAATCGGCCGCGAGAGAATCGACGAGAAGACGGAGCGTGTCAGGCCTAAGGCGTGCGTCGCTATCGACGAGCCAGAGAAAATCGTACGATTCGCTCAAGTTCTGTTGCGCCTCATTCAACGCGGGTTCGAGATCGAGCCACGCCGAGAGGCCAGCGTTGAAGCCGCCGCTGCCGCCGGTGTTGGTGGGGAGACGAAGGAGCAAGATTCGGTCGGCGCTCGTGCCAACTTGGTTGGTGGTCGGGTTCGGGGTCGGTGCGAGATCGAGCAGGCTGAGCGGCGGCGTGGACGCGTTATCGACGACGATCACGCGGAGATCGATCTCCCCGCGCGTCGACCGCAGTTCAAGGGCTTCCAGATCGCCGAGCAGAGCCTTGAGATCACCCGGCCGGTTGAAGCACGGCACGACGCCGCGGACACGGATTGATCGCGGAACCGGCGCGGCATCAGCACGGGCATGAGCACCGGCGTCGAACAGCGGACTCGGGTTGAATGCTGGGCTTGACAAGGCGAACCAACATTAGGTTGGTCGACGGTCCGCAGATCAGGCGCGAGAGCCAACGATGAGACCCTGAGCGGCGTTCATTGAGCCGCGTTCGCTCTCCAGACTAGTCCTAAAAGAAAGAAGACGTAAGCACGCTCGCGGCGATCCAGACGGCCCAGCCGAGAATCGGCAGCACGCGGCCGGGCCGCTGTACCAAGCTCGAACCCAGCCCGGCGGCGACCCAGAGCCCCACCCCCGCCCAGCCCGACTTGGTAAGCATGGTCGTGAACATCGACGTCGTCGCGGAGCCATGGGTCGTGAGCCACAGGGCCGGGTGCCAGAGCATCGGCGCGAGCGGCCAGAGATTGAAGGCCGGGACAAGGTGGACGCGCGACGACAGCGTGGGCTGCGTGCTCGCGTTCGCGGTCAGGGCGGTGTGGTTCACGATGAGGATCAGGGCCGCGAGGATCGGCGTCCATCCGGGCTTGCCGAACATCAGGCTGTGAACGGCGATCATGCCGCCGAGGACGATCAGCTCGCTGGCGATGCTGGGGAGCTTGATGGCGTTGCGCGGCGTCGTGGCCAAAAGAACAAGCAAGCTCGAGAGCGCGAGGGAGAGCCAGGTCGATGAGATCAGCGTGCCCTGCGCGATGCCCGAGCGCGCGACGAGCGGCGTGAGGATCGCGGCGACGACGGCCAAGATCCAGAACAGCAACCGTTTTTCTCGCGTCATCGCCATCGTGCTCGTGCGTAATCCTTTCGTGTGGCGCGAATACTACGGTTGTGGGCCGGATCGAGCGGTGAGAACGTTTGCGGAAGCCCAACTGCGGTTGAGAGATCCAGCGATGAGCGTGAAACAACACCCCCCGCGAACGGTCACACAGCCCGCGCCAGCCAAGGTAAACCTCAATCTGTTCGTTGGTCCGGCGCTCGCGGCCGGTCAGCCCAAGGCGAGGTACCACCCGGTCGATTCGCTGATGGCGTGCGTGGGGCTGGCCGACGAGGTGCGGGTGACGCGGCGCGATGGTCCAAACGCCGAGGCGTCGGGCGCGACGACGCTCTCGGTGCGCTGGGCCGCCGATGCGCCCCGGGCGTCGCTCATCGATTGGCCGATGGAGAAGGACCTCGCGGTCAAAGCCGTCCGTCGCCTTGAACAGCACGTCGGTCGGCCGTTGCCAGCCGAGCTTGAGATCATCAAACGCATTCCCGTCGGCGGCGGGCTGGGAGGCGGCTCGTCAGATGCGGCGGCCACGCTGGTGGCGGTCGATCGCGCCTTCGGACTCGGGCTTTCCACGACCCAGTTGATGAACATCGCCGCTGAGATCGGGTCTGATGTTGCGTTCTTCGTGCTCTGCTCGCGTGAGGGCATCACGCGCGGGAAGGTCAGCGGGCTTGGCGAACGGGTGGTTCCCTCCAAATCTCCAGCAGATCCGGGGCGTGTCGTGCTGGTTCTCCCCCCCTTCGGCTGCGGCACGGCCGACGTGTACCGCGAGTTTGATCGCGGCGACCTGGTGCGGCAGGGCGAGCTGTTCGCGCTTCAAAGTGAACCCCGCCTGAACATGCTCGCGGCCGCGGCCACGCGCGTCGAGCCGCGGTTAGAGGTATTGATCTCGGTGGTGTGCGCCGGGGCGAACGGCTTGGCGTGCTGGATCACGGGCAGCGGAAGCACGATCTGCGTCGAGCTCGATCGAGCGCAAGAATCAGGACTGCCAGAAATCGAGTCCGCAATCAAGCACGCGGCGCAGGGAGCCGGGGTGGCGTGGATGGCCGAGGTCGTGTGCGTCGAGGTGGCCTTGCGGTGAGGGCGTGGGAATAATTGGGGAGTCCAGATCGGCACGGTGTGCCGACCTTCCAGTGGAGGCGATCATTGGCTATGAACTTCGACACCGTCATCACCCGCGGCACGATCCACAACGCCAGCGCGACCACGACCGGTGACATCGGTATCCGTGGTGAAAAAATCGTGGCCATCACAGGCCCTGGCGAGCTGGACCACGCCGAATCAAAGAACAGGATCGACGCCGCCGGGATGGACGTGATCCCCGGTTGCCTCGATGTCCACGTCCACCTCGCCCTGCCGTTCTGCGGAACCGTTTCGTGCGACGATTTCGATTCCGGGTCCAAGGCCGCGGCCGCGGGGTGCGTGACGACGGTCATCGACTTTGCCATCCCCGAGCGCGGCGGAACGCTGGAACAGGCCCACGAAACGTGGCTCGCCAAAGCCCAAGGCCTGTCGCTCGTTGATTACTCCTGGCACATGGCGATCACGAATCGATCGCACATCGCCGAGATCTCTCGGCTGGTCGGCATGGGATTGCCCACGTTCAAGGAGTTCATGATCTACGAGACCGAAGGGTGGAACTCCGACGACGCGATGATGTACGCAACGCTGGAAGAGATCAAGGCTCAGGACAGCCGCGGTGGGGCGATGCTGCTGGTCCATGCCGAGTCGCCGCGGCTGCTCGATCTTCTGATCGAACGCAAGCACACGCCTCGGCTGATGAGCGAGTTCGGGGCCAGACTGCACGCCATGACCAGGCCCAATCTCGTCGAGGCCGAGGCGATCGAGCGGTGTATCCGCTGGTGCGACGCGACCAAGGGCCGGCTGTACGTCGTACACATGTCCACGGGAGAGGGCGCGGACCTGATCCGGGCGGCCCAGGCTCGTGGCGTGCCAGTGCTGGCCGAGACGTGCGCGCAGTATCTGTGCCTCGATGATTCCGTCTTTGATCGTGACGACGGGCACCTCTTCGCCTGTTGCCCGCAGGTCAAGAAGAAGGCCGACATCGAGCGGCTCTGGCAGGGGCTAGGCCGCGAGGTCAGTCTCGTCTCGACCGACACCTGCTCGTTCACCCGCGAGCAGAAGCAGATGTGGCGTCAGCCCGGCGGGTACGGCGACTGGACCAAGATCCCGATGGGCCTGCCGGGGCTGGACACGCTGGTGCCGCTGGTCTACACGCTGGGCGTCAAGGGCGAGCGGCTGAGCATGAACCAGCTTGTGGACCTGTGCTCAACGACGCCAGCGCGAGTGATGGGGCTCGCGGGGCGCAAGGGGCAGATCGAGGTGGGGTTCGATGCGGACGTGGCGATCGTTGATCCGGCGTTTACCAAGAAGATCACGCCCTCGAACTTACAAAGCCGGTGCGATTGGTCGCCGTACGAGGGGATGACGCTCGGCGGGTTTGCGCGGCACACGCTGGTGCGTGGGACGGCGGTGGTGCATGAGTATCAGATCGTGGGCAAGCCCGGGCACGGGCAGTTGATGGCGCGCGAGCGGCCCGGCTATCTCTGAAGATCAAGAGCAGGAAAGCGACGCCGCAAGAAGCGGGCAACAAGAACGGGGAGAACCAGCAGGACGCAGGCAGGACGCAGGCAGGACGCTTGGGCCACGAGACGCCTCGAAGTCCGCCATCAGAACGTCGCGATCCGCTTGGCTGTCTCTTGCGCGATCAGATCGCGGATCAGTTCGCTCAGCTCGCCCGCGATAATCTCGCGCAGCCCGTACTGCCCCGGCAGACGTTCGTCGGCCACGATGCCGTCTTTATAGCGGTACGTCCGGATCTTCTCGCTGCGGTCGCCCGAGCCGATCTGGGCCTTCCGAGCGCTCGACCGTTCCGCGTGGATTTTCTGCTGTTCAAGGTCGAAAAGCCTCGTCAGCAGCAGCCGCCGTGCCTTCTCGCGGTTCTGCTGCTGGCTCTTGGCTTCCATCATTTTGATGATGATGCCGCTGGGCTTGTGATGAATCTGCCAGGCGGTCTCGACCTTGTTGACGTTCTGCCCGCCAGGCCCCTGCGCACGAGTGGCGAACTCCTCGACGTCGTTACCCCAGTCGATCTTGACATCGACTTCTTCGGGCTCGGGCAGCACGGCCACACTGGCGGTGCTGGTATGCACACGCCCCTGCGATTCGGTCGCGGGCACACGCTTCACACTATGAACCCCGGCCTCGAAGGCGAGTTCACTCCAGACGCCCTCGCCCTTGATGTTGATGGTCGCGTTGCGCAGGCCGCCAGCGTCGGACTCGGGCGTAAAGTCGAGCGTGTCCACGGTCCAGCCTCGTTTGATGCAGTATTTCTGGTACATCTCCAGAAGATCGCGTGCCCATAACGCGGCCTCGTCGCCGCCCGTGCCAGCGCGAAGCTCCATCATCACCGAGCCGATCTTGCGATCCTCCGCCGTCACCAGCCCAGCCACCACACGCTCCAAAGTCTCCGTCATCCGCGCGTTGAGCGCGGGGATCTCTTCACGCGCCAGCTCGGCCAGCTCGCGATCGCCGCCCGGACCGCTGGCGGCCTCAAGCTCGGCGACCTCACGCTGCATCGTCTGATAAGACCGGTACCCATCAACGACCGACTGGAGCGCGGCCTTCTTGATCGACACGTCGCGCACGGCCTTGTGGTCCGCGAGGACATCGGGGCTTTCGAGCTTCTTTTCCAGCAGCGCGTACTGCGACTCGATGGTCTGAAGCTTCTCAAGAACTCGGCGCTTGCTGGCCGCATCGATCGCTGGCATGAGCAACCGTACGAGATGTGAGTCTCTTCGGCAATCCGGCGGTACAATTGCCGAACAATCGAGAGACGCCGATGAGGGGCCGCAGGGCCTGTAAAATCAGCCTGACACCGAGCGAATCGGGCGAATCCGACGGGCCTTGATGGAGAATCGAGTGGAGACAGCAATTCAGATCCGCGGCGTGACCAAGACCTTTGGCACGAAAGTGGCCGTCAACAAGCTCGATCTGGACGTGCCCCAAGGCAGCCTCTACGGGTTCATCGGCCCCAACGGCGCGGGTAAAACCACCACCATCCGCATGATCATGTCGATCATCTTCCCCGACTCCGGAAGGCTCTCTGTGCTGGGCAAGGCCTCGGCGGTCGAGAGCAAGGACCGCATCGGGTACCTTCCCGAAGAACGCGGCCTTTACCGCAAGATGAAGGTCGGCGCCTTCCTGATCTACATGGGCCGGCTCAAGGGCATCGACAACGCCGGGCTTGACAAAAAGGTCCGCGATTGGCTCGAACGCATGAAGCTGGGCGATTGCTACAAGAAAAAGTGCGAAGAGCTTTCCAAAGGCATGCAGCAGAAGATCCAGTTCATCTCCGCGGTGCTGCACGAGCCGGACCTCATTATCCTCGACGAGCCGTTCAGCGGGCTCGACCCGGTCAACCGGCGGCTGCTGCGCGAGCTCATCATGGAGCAGCACAACGCCCAGCGAACCCTGATCTTTTCCACGCACGCGATGTTCGAGGCCGAGCAGTTGTGCGACAACCTGTTCATGATCAGCAAGGGCGTGAAGGTTCTGGACCTGCCGCTGAGCGAGGTGTGGAAGAAGTACGACCCCAAGGCGATCCTGATCGAGCCGCTGGCCGGGGCGGTGGCGAGCGATCGCGCGTCCTGGGCGGCCCTCCCGGGCGTGCGCGAGGCCAAGGTCGAGAACGGGCACGTTGAACTGAAACTGGTCGAAGGGCAAGACCCCAGCCAGATCATGGCCGAGATCGCCGCGCGGATCCCGCTCCGCCGGATGGAGATCCGCAAGCCGAGCCTGGAAGATATTTTCATCGAGCTCGTCGGCGGATCTGCGGCCGCCCTGCAGGCCGAGACCGAAGGCATGCGTGAATACGCTACGGCTGGCAAGGAGGCGACCGGTGTTTAAGACCCTGACCGTGGCCATCCGCGAGTTCTTGGCGACGGTGGTGACCAAAGGGTTCCTGCTGGGCATCCTGCTGCCGCCGATCCTCATGGGCCTTGCGATCACGCTGATGCCGATCCTGATGAACCAGGCCTCGCCCAAGATCGAGGGGACCGTGGCGATCATCGACCGCACGGGCGGCACGCTGGAATCGGGCCTCAAGATCGCGTTCGACCCAGAAAAATTGGCCGCCAAGCGCGCTGAGAAGAACAAGAAGAAGATCGAGCAGGCCACCGAGGTCATGCCGATGCAGACCTCGCAGAGCAAGCAGGCCATGGAACTGTCCGCCAACGCTGGCGGCCCTGGTCCCTCGCTCACGCTCGAGTTCCTCTCCCCCACCGCCGACGCCGAGGCCGAGAAAAAGCGGATGACCGAGTCCGACGGTCACGGCGATTCGAAGGTCGCCAACCCGCGCCTCGCGCTCGCCGTCATCCCCGAGACCTCAACGACCCCGAACGCCTCGGGCAAGTTCACGGGCTATGACCTGTTCGTCGCGCCCAAGCTCGACCCAGAGATTCAGGGTGATATCCGCGACCAGATCGCCCAGGCGGTCATCGACCAGCGCATCCAAGAGGCCGGGCTCGATCCCAACCGCATCCACGACCTGGTCGAACGCCCCAAGGGCGAGACCAAGGTCGTCACCGCCGAGGGCGAGAAGAAAGCCAACGAGGCGGCCGCGTTCCTGCTCCCCGTCGGGTTCATGATGCTGCTCTGGATCTCGGTCTTCACCGGCGGGCAATACCTGCTGACCTCGACCGTCGAAGAGAAAAGCAGCCGCGTGATGGAAGTGCTGCTCAGCGCCGTCTCGCCCATGCAGCTCATGGTCGGGAAGATCGTCGGGCAGATGGCGGTGTCGTTCGTCATCCTCTCGCTCTACATGGGCGCCGGCGTCATCGGCTTGATCTACGCCAACCAAGGCCACCTGCTCGAACTCGTGAAGTTCGTCTACGTCGGCATCTACTTCCTCATCGCCTTCTTCCTCATCGCGTCCATGATGGCGGCCATCGGCAGCGCCGTGAACGACATGCGCGAGGCTCAGGCCCTGCTCGGGCCCGTCATGATCGCGCTGATCATCCCCATGATGCTCTGGCTGCCGCTCTCGCGCAACCCCAACTCGATGTTCGCGCAGATCTGCAGCTTCGTGCCGCCCATCAGCCCGTTCGTCATGGTCATCCGCATCGCTGGCAGCGAAAAAATCCCGTTCTGGCAAATCCCCGCGTCAATCGCCGTCGGGCTGCTGGCGGTCTGGTTCGCTGCATGGGCGGCCGCAAAGATCTTCCGCGTCGGAGTCCTCATGTACGGCAAGCCGCCGAACTTCCCCACGCTCATCCGCTGGATCAGGATGGCGTAACACGATGAGCAAAGCATCAGACCGATCGAATCAGACACCCAAAGCCAAGGCCAAGGCCAAGGCCAAAGCCAAGCCCAAAGCCAAAGCCAAGCCCGAGCCTAACGCCGTTTCCAAGTTCGACCTCTACGAACTCTGCGTCACCGAGCCCGTCCGCCTGACGCGCTTCCTCCGGGCCGTCCACGGCAACTCCCCGCGCACCCTCCGCGAAGATTTCAGCGGCTCAGCCGCGCTCGCACGGTACTGGGCCCAGTCAGATCCTCGCGCCTCCGCACTGGCCGTGGACGTTGACCCAGAACCGCTCGCGCTCTTGAAAGGCCTCGACCGCGTCGAAACCATCCGCGGCGACGCGCTCCAGTGCCGCCGATCAGCCGACGTCATCGCCTGCACCAACTTCCCGCTCGGCTACTGGCACACCCGGGCCGCGCTCGTCAAGTATCTCTCGCACGCACGCGCCTGCCTCAACTCACGCGGCGTGCTCGTCGCCGACACCTACGGCGGCCGCGACGCCCTCATCCCCGGCCAGATCATCCAGCACCTCGTCGGGCCCGACGACGAACGAATCGAGTACACCTTCGAGCAACGCTCGGCCGACCCGATCACGGCTCGCGTCGTCGATGCCCTCAGCTTCCGCGTTACACCCGCCAGGAAATCGCGCGCCACAATCTTCCGCGATGCCTTCGTCTACGACTGGCGGCTGTGGTCGATCCCAGAACTCACCGACGCGCTCCACGAGGCCGGGTTCAAGGGCGTCGAGGTCCATGACCGTCTCGGCGGAGCGATCGAGGAGACCGAGAAAAGCTCGGGCACGCTCCGCGCACGCCCGATCACCGACGGCCAAGAGCTCGACGACAACTACGTCGTCTACGTCGTCGCGCGAAAGTAGCGCCCTTCGTTTTGCAAGCGATGTGCCAGCCGTACTCCAAAGCTCCCGGGTACCCCCACGCTCCACGTGGGCTCCCCGCCCTCCTTCAACTCCTACTCTCGCTCGATCTCGATCTCACTCGGAATCGGTCTTCGTTCTCCTTCCGTCGCACTCCGCTGCCCGTGTCTGACCATCCGTTGTCGTGCCGCCAGCCTCGTGTCTCGCGTGTGCGTGTCGCGCCGATATCTCGGAGTTTCTCGCGTGGTGCTCGTCTTTACCGCCGCTGTGTTCCTCTCCGCGACCCTGCTCTTCCTCGTGCAGCCGATGGTCGCGCGACTCGTGCTCCCTCTGCTGGGCGGCACGCCGGGCGTGTGGAACACCTGCATGCTCTTCTTTCAAACACTGCTCCTGGTCGGCTATGCCTACGCCCACGCCCTCACCAAAGTCCGCAGCGGCCGCGTGCAAGTCGCGATCCACGCTCTCGCGGCCCTGGCAACCCTCGCCGCGCTCCCCATCGGCCTCCCGTTCGTCGGCGCAACCCCGCCCGGTGAGCCCGTCCTCTGGCTGCTCGGCACGCTCGCGCTCACCGCTGGCGCACCCTTTGCGCTCCTCTCGACCACCGGCCCGCTCTTGCAACGCTGGTTCGCCAACACCAACCACCGCTCCGCCCGCGACCCCTATTTTCTCTACGCCGCCAGCAACGCTGGCAGCCTCATCGCCCTGCTCAGCTATCCGTTGCTCGTCGAGCCGTTCATCACCCTTGCGAATCAGACCGACCTGTGGTCGGGCGCGGTGGTGGTCTTGGTCGCGCTGCTGCTCACCGCCGGGATCTGGCACGTTCGCCGTCGCGCGACACGTCCCACGAACTCCGCACCTTCGGCGCCGTCGCCCGAACAACCTCGCACGCTCGCCGCACCATCCACGCCGCGCACCGTGCTCCTCTGGGTCTTGCTCGCCGCCGCGCCCTCAAGCCTCATGCTCGGCGTGACCAGCTTCATCTCCACCGACCTCGCGGCCGTCCCGCTCCTCTGGATCGGCCCGCTGGCGATCTATCTGCTGAGCATGACCATCGCCTTCAGCCGATGGGGCCCGCGAGCCACCCGCCTCGCCGCGGCCGCGCTGCCCTTCGCGGTCATCGGACTCATCATCTCGGTCCTTATGATGGCGCTCCGCCCCATCGAAGTACTTGTCGGGCTGCACCTGCTCGCCCTCCTCATCGCCGCCACCGCCTGCCACGGCCGGCTCGCCGCGCAGCGACCCGACCCCTCGAAACTCACCGCGTACTTCCTCTGGATCTCCGTCGGCGGCGCGCTCGGCGGGCTCTTCAACGCCGTCCTCGCGCCCCTCATCTTCACACGCATCGCCGAGTACCCCATCGCGCTCGTTCTCGCCTGCGCACTCGGCCTGGGCGTCGGCCAACGATCGACCAGCAATCTCAACAACACACCCAAGAACTACCCGCTTGCGCGCCGGTTCATCAACACTTTCGCCTACCCCGTCGCCGCAACCGGTCTCCTGGTTCTCTGCTCGCGCGCTTCGGTGTATCTCGCGTTCAACGCCAAGTGGAAGTCCGACGCAATCTCGTTCGTACTGCCAGCCCTCGTCTGCTTCCTCTTCATCCGCTGGCCCCTTCGCTTCTCGCTCACCATCGCCGGGTTCTTCATCATCGCCGCCCAAACCTTCAGCTCCGGCGGCACGCTCCTCCACGCCCAGCGCGGCTTCTTCGGCGTACTCCGAGTCATCGAGAACACGTACGCCACTGGCCTCGCGCCACCAGCCGCCGAGCCCGAGCCAACCCCCCGCACCAAGACCTTCCACCAACTCCTCCACGGCAGCACCGCCCACGGCCTGCAGCACGTCGATCTCGTCGGCCAGGATGTCCCGCTCACCTACTACCACCCCACCGGGCCCGCTGGGCTCGTGTTCCTCAACATGATCAAGTCAGACCGTCTACACAACGTCGGCCTCGTGGGACTGGGCACCGGCGCGCTCGCCGCCTACGGCTTGCCCCAAAGTCACTTCACGTTCTTTGAGATCAACCCCGCCATGGTCGAACTCGCCCGTGATCCCAAGCTCTTCACCTACCTGCAACGATCGCAGGCCCAACTCGACATCCGCCTCGGCGACGGCCGCCGCTTGATCGCGAGCTTCGAGGGCAAGCCCTTCGACCTCATCGTCCTCGACGCTTTCAGCTCCGACTCCATCCCCATCCACCTGCTCACCGTCGAGGCCGTGCGCATCTACCTCGACCATCTCGCGCCCCGCGGCGTGATCCTCGTCCACGTCTCCAACCGTCACCTCAAACTCCAGCCCGTTATCCGCGGGATCGCGACAACTCTCGGGCTCGTCGGCCGAGAGAATCAGGATGACCCCTCACCCGCTAAGGCCCAGGAATGGGCGGACGTAGGCAAATACGCCTCGTACTGGATCGTCCTAGCGCGAAGCGAGGCCGACTTTGACTTCCTCGGCCCCGACGCCCGCTGGCTCAAGTTCCTGCCGCCCAAGACCCCCGACCCGGTCTGGACCGACGATTTCTCGAACATTTTGAGCGTACTCAATCTCGGCGCGTGAAACGAACCGTGCGGCGATCCTCGGATCGTTCTACGCTTGGTCCATGCCTCGTCTTGACTATCAAACCGCTGGCGAAAGCCACGGACCCGCCCTCGTCGTCATGCTCACCGGCCTTCCCGCCGGGCTCGACCTCGACCTCGAATTCATCAACGCCGAACTCGCACGCCGGCAAGGCGGCTACGGGCGCGGCGGGCGGCAGCGCATCGAGCAGGACCGCGTCGAGTTCCTCACCGGAACACGCCGAGGGCGATCCATCGCCGCGCCGCTCACGATGAAAATCTCCAACAACGATTCACGCCTCGACGACCTCGAAAAAACTCCGCCGATCTACAAGCCCCGGCCCGGGCACGCCGACCTGGCTGGCAGCGTGAAGTGGCTCACCACCGATTGCCGCGAAACGCTCGAACGTGCCAGCGCCCGCGAGACCGCCAGCCGTGTCGCCGCCGGAGCCGTCGCACGATGCCTCCTCCGCGCGTTCAACATCGAGACCTTCGGCCTGGTCCGCTCCATCCTCAACGCCGCCAGCGACGTCGCCGTCACCGAATCCAACTGGCACGATCTCGCCAAACTCCGCGACGACAGCGAGACCTACTGCCCCGACCCGCCCGTCACCGAGAAACAGTGCGCCATCATCCGCCAGGCCAAGATCGACAAGGACACCGTCGGCGGGCTTGTCGAAACCCACATCTTCGGCTGCCCGCCCGGCATCGGCTCGTGCATGGACTGGACCACCAAGCTCGACGCCCGAATCGCCTACGCCGTCATGGGCATCCAGGCGTTCAAGGCAATAGAAATAGGCCTCGGCAAGGAATGCGCCGCACGCACCGGCAGCCAGGTCCACGACCCCATCCGCTACGACCCGACCAAGCACAACACGCCGAATCTGGGCTTCATCCGCGACACCAACAACGCTGGCGGAACCGAGGGCGGCATGACCAACGGCCAGCCCATCGTTGTGCGCGGCACCATGAAACCAATCTCCACGCTGCTGCGCGGCATGCCTAGCGTGGACCTCAACACCAAAGAAGCCAAGCAGTCCGACTACGAACGCAGCGACGTTTGCGCGGTCTCCGCCGCCAGCGTCGTCATGGAGAACGTTGTCGCCTTCGAGGTCGCTCGCTGCTTCATGGAAAAGTTCGGCGGCGACTCCATGATCGAACTCAAGGGCAACTACGAATCGTTCCTACGCTTCGCCCGCATGTTGCCGCTCGAACCGCCGACGATGACGATCGCGTGACGAGGCGTTCGTGCTGAACAAAGGAACGGATAATGTCGCGGGTTGATCGAGCACTACGGGCCGCGAACGATCTCTTGACGCGATCCCAGCCCGCCCAGGCACGCGAGATGCTGTCCGCGGCGGTCAAGCAAGACCCAAAGTCTCCGCATCTGCTTCACGCGCTCGCAACGGCTCACCACCAGCTCGGTGACCACGACAAAGCTCTCTCCATCATCTCGTCGCTCGCGCGAAATAACGATGTCGCCGAGGTCCACTTTACCTACGGGATCGTGCTCAAGGCTATGGGTCGCTACGACGGAGCCCTGGCCGAACTCCGACGCGCCGCGGCGCTGCGACCCCGGTCCGCGCAGATCCAGACCGAACTCGCTTCAACCTTGCTGAAGATGGCAAAGCTGGGCGAGGCGATCGAGCACGGACGGCTGGCGATGGAGCTCTCGCCGGGCGATGCCGCCGCAGCGGGCGTGGTGCTGGTCGCGCTCAACGCCGCAGGACTTTCCGCACAAGCCTACGAGACCGCAAGTTCGATCTTGGAACGACGCCCCAACGACCTCAACGCCGCAGCCGTGCGCGCGTTCTCGGGGAACTACCTCGACACACTCACGCCCGAACAAGTCTTTGAGGACCACCAAGCCTTCGGCGAGATCTCTCGCCGCAGCGCGCCTCGTGCGCGTACCACGCCAACGGCGTTCGCAAACGCGCGCGATCCTGATCGCCAGCTTCGCATCGCGTTCCTCTCTCAGGATCTCCGGACCCACTCGGTCGCGTTCTTTCTCGAACCGCTGCTCGCGGCCATCGACCGCTCGCGGTTCGCCGTCCACATTTTCTCTGCAACGCTCCTCCCCGACGCGCGGACCGAGCGGTTCCGAGCGCTGGCCGATGTCTGGACCGACGTCGCGCGTCAGCCCGCGCCCGCCGTCGCCGAATCCGTGCGTCAGCAGGGCGTGGATGTTCTCATCGACCTCGGCGGGCTCACCTCCCCGCACCTGCTCACCATCCTCGAACACGATCTCGCGCCCGTTCAGGCGACCTACCTCGGGTATCCCAACACCACCGGGCTGACCTCGGTCGGGTACCGCTTCGCCGACTCGCACACCGACCCGCCTGGCGCGGAAAAGTTCTGCGTGGAAAAACTCGTGAGGCTGGACCCTTGCTTCCTGTGCTTCCAGCCCCCCGATGAGTCTCCACCACCCACAAGCCCGGCCCAACGAGCACCCGACGCGCCGATCACCTTCGCTTCCTTCAACGTCCTCCAGAAGATCAGCGACACCACCGTCTCACTCTGGACCCGCGTCCTCGCGGCCACGCCAAACTCGCGGCTCCTGATGAAGACCGCGGCTCTGGGCGATGAGCGACGGCGAAAAGACCTGCACGCGCGGTTTGCCAACGCCGGAATCTCCCCCGATCGCGTTGAACTACTGGGCAGAACAGAGAGCCTTGCGGACCATTTCAAGGCCTACGAACGGACGGACATCGCCCTCGACACGTTCCCATACCACGGCACGACCACGACGTGCGACGCGCTGTGGATGGAGATCCCCGTAGTCACACTCGCGGGCTCGACTCACGCGGCGCGCGTGGGCGTTTCGCTCCTGAACGCCGTCGGTCTTCCAGAGCTCGTGGCACACACCCACGAAGAGTTCCTCGCGATCGCGCTGAGACTCGCAGCCGATCAAGCCCGGCGCAACGACCTCCGAACCGGGCTTCGCGAGCGGATGCGGGCGTCCCCGCTGTGCGATTCCGCTAGCTTCGCGAAGCGGTTCGAGCATGCCGTCCGAGGGCTCTGGCGCGAGTGGTGCGAAGGCGGCGTGAAGTCAGAGACACAACGACCCGATTGATCCAAGCCTCAGGCCGAGCGGCCCGGTACGATCCGATCGCACGAAATACAGCGTTTCGCCACGCACCCACGGAGAGACCAGCGCGTCCATGAAAACATCCTTCCCCAAAGGTCAGATCGAGGCCGTCCTGCTCGAAGGCGTTCACCCGCACGGCGTCGAGATGCTCACGTCCGAGGGCTTCAAGGTCGAAGCACTCCCCAAGGCTCTCGAGGGCGCCGCGTTCCGCAAGGCCGTCGCCAACGCGCACATCATCGGCATCCGCTCCAAAACCGAGCTCAACGCCCAGATCCTCGTCGCCTCACCCCGTCTCCTGGCCGTCGGCTGCTTCTGCATCGGCACCAACCAGGTCGATCTCGACGCCGCCTGCGCCAGCGGCGTCCCCGTCTTCAACTCGCCCTTCTCCAACACCCGAAGCGTGGCCGAGCTGACCATCGCCGAGATCGTCGGCCTGCACCGCCGCCTGTGCGACAAGTCCGCCCAGATGCACGCGGGAAATTGGGACAAGTCCGCCGACGGAGCCCATGAAGTCCGCGGCCGCACACTCGGTATCATCGGCTACGGACGTATCGGTTCGCAGGTCTCCGTCCTCGCCGAGTCCATGGGCCTCAGGGTCGTCTACTTCGACGTCCTGCCGCGCCTCCCGATGGGCAACGCCAAGTCCGCCAAGTCGCTCAAAGAAGTGCTCGAACAGTCCGACGTCGTCAGCCTGCACGTCCCCGCCACGCCGCGCACCGACAAGCTCATCGCCAAGCGCGAGCTCGCCCAGATGAAAAAGGGAAGCTACCTCATCAACAACTCACGCGGCAGCGTGGTGGACATCAAGGCCCTCGCCGAGGCGCTCCAGTCCAAGCACCTCGCCGGCGCCGCCCTCGATGTCTTCCCCGAAGAGCCAGCCGGCAAAGGCGAAAACTTCAACTCCGAAATCCGCAATCTCCCCAACGTCATCCTCACCCCTCACGTCGGCGGAAGCACAGAAGAGGCTCAAGAATCCATCGCCGACGACGTCTGCGGAAAGCTGCTCAAGTTCGTCAACAACGGCTCAACCACTGGCGCCGTCAACGTCCCCGAGGTCGAACTCCCAGAGCAAACTATCGATGGCTCCGAACAGATTGTCGAAGCACAGGACGTCAAGAGCGGTTCCGCCAAGTTCGCCCGCAAGCACTCGCTCCGCCGCCACCGCATCCTTCACTTCCACAAGAACGTCCCCGGTGTGCTCAGCAAGATGCACACCATCATCGCCAAGCTCGGCGGCAACATCTCGGCCGAGTACCTCCAGACCAACCAAGACATCGGATACGTCGTCCTCGACGTCGATCCCTCCGACGGCGAGGCCATCGCCCAAGGGCTCCGCGAGATCCCCGAGACCATCCGAGTTCGGGTTCTCTGGTAGACGCTCTGACCGCCCTGCGCGATTCAAGAAATAAACGCAATATATGTAGTAGTTGCTACAGTGAACCAGTCACGCCCGGGCACGAGTGCGCCTCGCCCGTGACGTTCACAAATACGAGCCCGATCGCTCAGCCTCAAGAGAAGCTGATCTCGAAAAAAAATCCCGGGCGATTTCGCCCGGGATCTTCAAGTTCTATTCACTTCTCAGGGCTCAAGGCTCGCGACGTCAATCCTTCTTCCCGCCGATGACCACGTCGCGCCCCGACGAGATCTGCACCTGCGGGACGCCGAGCGAATCGTTGCGATCCGCACCCAGAGCCTCCGCCGCCTGCACCGCCTCGGCCATCATGTCGGCCTCGTCCATCTCCTCGGACGGTAGCTCGACCAGCGTCCGGATCTTAAGCCCTTGGTACGGACGGAAGCCCGTGCCAGCCGGGATTAGGTGGCCCAGCAGCACGTTCTCCTTCAGACCGATCAGGTCGTCCTCGGCCCCGCGCAGGGCGGCCTCGGTAAGCACCTTCGTCGTCTCCTGGAACGATGCGCCCGACAAGAACGATTCAGACTGCAGCGAAGCCTTCGTCACGCCCAGCAGCAGCGTGCGCCCCTTGGCCGGCTTGGCTCGCTTGGCCTTGGCGCCTTCCTTGCCCGCGGCCTCGGCCTTGGCGTTGGCTTCCTTCACCTCGGCCTTGCTCACCAGCACGCCGATGGGCAGGTCCGTGCCGCCCGTCTCGGTGATCCGCACCATCGCGTCGATGCTCTTGTTCTTCTGACGGAAATAGAACTTGTCCACAACCTCCTGCGGCAACAGATCCGTATCGCCCGGATCCTCAACGCGGACCTTCCGAAGCATCTGGCTGACGATCAGCTCGATGTGCTTGTCATTGATACCCACGCCCTGAGCGCGGTAGACGTTCTGAACCTCGTCAAGCATGTACGCCCACAGCGATTCCTCGCCCTTGATCCGCAGGATGTCCTTGGGATCCAGCGGGCCTTCGGTCAGCGGATCGCCCGCCTGAACGTAGTCGTTCGTGTGAACCAACAGACCCTTGTCCGACGGCACATGGTGAGCCTTGGGCTCGAGCCCGCCCTCGGCCGAGACCATGATCGTGATCTTGCCCTTGCGCTTGTCCGACAAAATCTCGACCCGACCCGAGATCTCTGCCATCGTGGCCGGGTCCTTGGGCTTGCGGGCCTCGAAGATCTCCGTCACGCGCGGCAGACCACCGACGATGTCCTGCGAACCAGCCGCTGAACGCGGCTGACGGCCGATCATGTGACCAGCCTTGATCTTGTCGCCGTCCTTCACTTCCAGACGCGTCCGAGCCGGCACATAGTGGAAGTCCAGAATCTGGCCCGCGTCGTCCACGATGTTGATCGCCGGGTGCAGGTCGCCCTTGTGCTCGATCACCACCAGCGCCTTGAGCCCCCGACCCGCGTCCTCTTCACGCACCGTCTCGCCAACCTCGATATCGACGAACTGCACATTACCGTCGCGCTCCGCGAGGATCGGCACGCGGTGCGGGTCCCACTTCATCAGCTGCTGACCCTTCTTCACCTCGTCGCCCGGCTTGCAAAGGATGTACCCGCCGTAAGGAACCTTGGTCTTCTCGAGCTCGCGCCCCTTGGCGTCGAGCACCAACATCTCGCCGTTGCGCTTCAGGCTGACGAGCACCTCGTGCCCTTCGTCGTCCTTGGTCATCACCTGGTTGCAGTCGCGAAACTCGACCACACCGTTGTTGACGGCGCGGTACTCGGTGTTCTCCGTGGTGCGCTGACCGATGCCGCCCGTGTGGAACGTGCGCATCGTCAGCTGCGTGCCCGGCTCGCCGATCGACTGGGCCGCGATGATCCCCACCGCCATGCCCGGCTCCACCAGCTTGCCCGTGGACATGTCCATCCCGTAGTCCAGCACCGAGCACCCCGTGCGGCTCTCGCTGGTCAGCGGGCTGCGGACAAACACCTCCTCGATCCCGAGCTCTTCAATCTTCTCGGCCATCTCAGACGTGACCATCTCGTTCTCGCGGACGATCACCTCGTCGGTCACGGGGTTGATGATGTTGTTCACGCAGACACGCCCGATCAACTGCTCACGCAGAGGCACGTCCACCTGCTCGCCCTTGTAGATCGCACGCTTCTTGATCCCGCGGCGGCTGCCGCAGTCCCACTCGCCGATGATCACCGACTGGGCCACGTCGCACAGCTTACGCGTGAGGTACCCCGAGTCGGCCGTCTTGAGAGCCGTGTCCGCCAGGCCCTTACGAGCGCCGTGCGTCGAGCTGAAGTATTCGAGAATCGACAGACCCTCACGGAAGTTCGCACGGATCGGGGTCTCGATGATCTCGCCCGAGGGCTTGGCCATCAGACCGCGCATCCCCGCCAGCTGCTGCATCTGGCTGACGTTGCCACGAGCACCCGAGTCGCTCATCAGGTACACGGGGTTCAAATAAGCCTTGGCCTTCTTGTCGTCGATGGGCAGCTCGTTGCCGTCCGCATCGCGACGGTCGTTCTTCAGCGTCTCGATGAGCTTCTTGGTCACCTGCTCGCGGCAGTGCGACCAGATGTCGAGCAGCTGGTTGTACCGCTCGCGAGCCGTGATGATGCCGCGGTCATAGTTCTTCTCGACGCGGTCCACCCGCTTCTGCGACTCGTCCAACAACGCCTGCTTGGCCTCGGGGATGCGCAGATCCGTGATGCCGAACGAAAGACCAGCCAGCGTGGACTGCTTGAACCCGATCTCCTTCATGCGATCAAGAAGATCAATCGTCGCCGTACGGTCGCAGTAGAGGTACGCGTCGTCAATGACTCGCGCGCAACCCTTCTTGCCCAGGGCACAGTTATAGAACGGCATGCCCTCAGCCAGAATATCCGCGAACAGCACGCGCCCGATGGTCGTCGTCATGCGCTTGTTGGCCGGCAACGGCTTGGCCGGGCCCGTCTGCGCATCTACGAACAGGTCAAACCCGTCTAGTCGCACCGAGATCTTCTCGTGGATCGTGATCTTCCCCTGGTCGTAGGCCAGCATCGCTTCGCGCCGGTCCTTGAAGTGCATCATGCCCTTCTCGACCTTGTCGTCCACGCCAGCCGTGGTGATGAAGTACACGCCCATCACGATGTCCTGCGACGCCGAGATAATCGGCTTGCCGTTGGCGGGCGAGAAGATGTTGTGCGTCGAGAGCATCAGCACATGCGTCTCCGCCTGCGCCTCAATACTCAGCGGCAGGTGCACCGCCATCTGGTCGCCGTCAAAGTCGGCGTTGAACCCGCCGCACACCAGCGGGTGGATACGGATCGCGTTGCCTTCCACCAGCACGGGCTCGAACGCTTGGATGCCCATTCGGTGCAAGGTCGGGGCGCGGTTGAGCATCACCGGGTGCTGGTAGATCACTTCTTCCAAAATGTCCCACACGGCCGGGTCACGTCTCTCCAACATCCGCTTGGCGCTCTTGATCGTGTCCGCCAGCCCGTGCTCCTTGAGCTTGCGGATGATGAACGGCTGATAGAGCTCTAGCGCGATCTTCTTGGGCAGACCGCACTGGTGCAGCTTGAGTTCCGGGCCAACCACGATCACCGAACGAGCCGAGTAATCGACGCGCTTGCCCAGCAAGTTCTCACGAAACCGACCTTGCTTGCCCTTGATCATGTCCGTCAAAGACTTCAGCGGGCGGTTGGACGAACCCAGAACAGGGCGACGGCAGCGGTTGTTGTCAAACAGCGCGTCCACGGCCTGCTGCAGCATCCGCTTCTCGTTGCGGATGATGACCTCGGGCGCGTTCAAATCCATCAGCTTCTTGAGCCGGTTGTTGCGGTTGATGATGCGGCGGTACAGGTCGTTCAGGTCCGATGTCGCAAAGTTCCCCGACTCCAGCAGCACCAGCGGACGCAGATCCGGCGGGATCACCGGGATCACGTCCATCACCAGCCAGGCCGGGTCGTTCTTGCTGCCGCGGATCTGCTCGACCAGCTTGAGCCGCTTGGCCAAGTCCTTGATCTTCTGCTTAGACCGCGTGTCCTTAAGCTCATCGCGGATCTTCGCGGCCTCCTCGTTGAGGTCGAGCCGGTCGATCAACTCGCGGATCGCGTCCGCGCCCATGAACGACTTGAAGGCGTTGCCGTACTTCTCCGTCGCCTGACGGTGCTCGTCTTCGGTGAGCATCTGCTTGAACTTGAGCTCGGTGTCCCCGCCGTCAACGACGACGTAGTCCTGGTAGTAAATGACCTTCTCAAGGTCGCTGGTCTTCATCGCCAGCAGCGTGCCCAGGCGCGAGGGCATCGACTTGAAGAACCAGATGTGGACCGTAGGCGAAGCGAGGTTGATGTGCCCCATGCGCTTGCGGCGGACGCGGCTGTGCGTCACCTTCACGCCGCAACGGTCGCAGATGATGCCCTTGTACTTGGTGCCGCGATACTTGCCGCAGGCGCACTCGTAATCGCGCTCGGGCCCGAAGATCCGCTCGCAGAACAGCCCGTCCTTCTCCGGGCGGTACGTCCGGTAGTTGATCGTCTCGGGCTTCTTTACCTCGCCATAAGACCAAGCCCGGATGTCGTTGGGCGACGCCAGGGTAACCTTGACGGCAGAAAAATCATTCACGCGGTCGTAGACGGCTTCGGCCATTGATCGTGTCTCCCGCAGCTCTCGCTGCAGTGCTATGAATCGGCGGACGGGAATGGACCTAGTGTTCTTCTAACTCGCCTTACGCTGTCGGACAACGGTCTTCTTTTTGACCAACGGCAAGAGCATCAGCCTCAGGCCCTGGTACTTTTCCTCGGTGTTCTGCTCCACAGTGGCGAGAATCGATCGCACGAGCTCGAGCGGTGGATGCTCCATGGGCGCCTTACTGTCGCGCACCCAGACGCTTCCTTTGAAATAACCCTCTTCACTCCGAAGTTCACCCACTTCCAAGTCAAACCGCAGTTGGTACAGCTTGCAGATCCGGGTCGCTTCGAGTTGGAGCACCCGGCGAACGTCCTCGAAGAGATCAATCTTCTCGGGCTTCATACGAGGCTCCTTCGTGCCAGCGCATCGCGAACACTGGCCAGATCCTTGATCGCTTCAAGCGACATCTCGGAGGTAAGTTTATCAACGGGCGATAGTCCGCGTCCTCACGCCGTGACCGCATCCGCCTCACCGTGCTGGCGATCGTCCGCCGGTCCGAGAGGCCTAGGGATCGGAGACCGTTCTGAGCAAGCTGCGGCAGGCTGGCGTGTTCCGGGTTCTTGAACTTCTTGCCAAAGCTGGTCTGCCCCTGCCCGATGAGCGCGGAAGTCAGCTCGGAATACGCCGCGTAGTAGGCTCGACCGATGCTGGGACCATGCAACCCGTGCTCGCGCAGCGAGAGAGCCGCGGCCTTCTGATCGCGTGCCAGCGATTCCCAGGCTTTTTCGAGCTTCTTGGTCACATCACACTCCGACCACTCAATTCCCGACCACACTGACGCTCACAAAGATCATTCACGCGGTCCTAGACAGCTTCGGCAATGGTTCACTTCCTCTGGATGGGGCGCTTCCCCGATCCACGTGAATTACTTTCGACCTTGTGCGACGATACGTTCCCGATCACTCTGAAGCGCCGCACGCTTGTCCTTCAGTTCCTGAACTCGCCTTGGATCTCGGAGCACTTCTCGAAGCCATCCGTGATCCGCTGCAACTTTGCCAGCCGCAAAAACGGTCCACCCAACGGTGTGAAGAATCGCGATGGAGACGATCATCTGAACACTGTCACGAAACGGGCTCCACCGATTCAAGCCTCACAACAAGAAGCCGTGGACCAAACCGATGAACACGCCAAATCTCGCTCCCCTCAACAGCGTTCGGACATCTTTCTTCACAGAATGCTCCCGCCCTCCGTCTTCTTCTTCTCCAAGGTAATGTTCATCCCCAAACCCTTCAATTCATTGCACAGCACGTCAAACGCCACCGGCATCCCGGCCTCCAGCTTGTTCGTGCCCTTGACCATGCTCTCATAGATCTTCGTCCGCCCTTCGACGTCGTCAGACTTCACCGTCAGCAATTCCTGCAGCACGTACGCCGCGCCGTAGGCCTCGAGCGCCCACACTTCCATCTCGCCGAAGCGCTGACCGCCCGTGCGAGCCTTGCCGCCGAGAGGCTGCTGCGTGATGAGGCTGTAAGGCCCCGTCGCGCGAGCGTGGATCTTGTCGTCCACCAGGTGGTGCAGCTTCAAAATGTACATGTACCCGACGGTGGTCCGCTGGTTGAACGGCTCGCCCGTGCGGCCATCAAACAGCTGGATCTTGCCGCCCTTAGGCATGCGAGCCAGCAGCTCGCGCGGGTGAGGCCAGGTCGCCGTCTTCTCGTAATTCGCCAGCGTGTCGGCCACGTGCTTGTTGGCTTCGCTCACCGCGTCGTGCACCTGCTGCTCGGTCGCGCCGTCGAACACCGGGGTGATGGCCTGGAACCCGAGCACGCGCGCAGCCCACCCAAGGTGGGTTTCCAAGATCTGACCGACGTTCATGCGGCTGGGAACGCCCAGCGGGTTGAGCAGCACATCAACCGGCGTGCCGTCTTCCATGAACGGCATCTCTTCTTCCGGCACAATGCGGGCGATCACGCCCTTGTTGCCGTGCCGACCTGCCATCTTGTCACCGACCGACAACGCCCGCTTGGTGGCGATATAGACCTTGACCATCTCCAGCACGCCCGTTGGCAGCTCGTCGCCCCGCTTCATGTGCGAGACCTTGCGCTGCTTCTCGATATCAATCGCGCGGACGCGAGGCCAGAACTGACCGAACAGCAACTCCGCCTTCTCGCGGGCTTCCTTGCTGCCCTTGGCCCACTTGATGTCGAACGTCTTGATCTGTTCGAGGATGACTTCCGTGATGTCCGACGCGCCCACACGCTGGCGCGTGTTCGGGTCCACCATCGGCGTGCCGACCGTCTCGTTGATCGAGGCCGTCATCTGCTTGAAAAGCCCGATCGCCTTCGAATCCATCTCGGCCTCGTAATCCGTGATGTCCTTCTTGAGCTGCTTCTTCTGCTCCTCGTTCATGTGCAACCGGCGGCTGAATTTCCGGGCCCCGATCACCACACCCTCAACGCCAGCGGGGACTTCGAGAGAGTCGTTCTTCACGTCCTCGCCCGCTCGGCCGAAGATCGCGTGCAGCAGCTTCTCTTCCGGAGTCAGCTCGGTCTTGCTCTTGGGGCTGACCTTGCCGACCAGAATGTCACCCGGGCCGACGCGAGCGCCCAGCCGGATGATCCCCGTCTCATCAAGGTTGCGCAGCATCTTCTCCGACACGTTGGGGATGTCGCGCGTGAACTCCTCGCGCCCCAGCTTGGTCTCGCGGATCTCAACGTCGAACGCATCAATGTGGATCGACGTGAAGACGTCGTCCTTGACCATCCGCTCGTTAATGACGATGGCGTCCTCGAAGTTGTACCCGTCGAAGGTGTTGAACGCCACCAGCACGTTCTTGCCAATCGCAAGCTCGCCCTGCTTGGTCGAGGCGCCGTCGGCCAGCACGTCGCCCTTGGTCACCTTCTGCCCGGGCTTGACGATCGGACGCTGGTTCTGGCACGTCCGCTCATTAAGACCAACAAACTTCCGCAGCACGTACTCGTCAGAGTTATCAATAATAATCCGCTGGCTGTCCACATACGTGATGGTGCCCGAGTTCTTGGCCTTGACAACCATGCCCGAGTTGTGCCCCACCGCCTTCTCGATCCCGGTGCCCACGCACGGAGGATCGATCTTGATCAGCGGCACCGCCTGACGCTGCATGTTCGAACCCATCAGCGCGCGGTTGGCGTCGTCATGCTCCAGGAACGGGATCAACGCGGCCGAGATCCCCACGATCTGCTTGGGGCTGATATCGATATAGTCGACCTTGCCCGCGTCAACCTCCGCTAACTCGCCGTCCACACGCGCAAGGATCGGACCCTTGTTGAGCTTGCCCGACGTGTCCATCGCGTCCGTCGGCGCCAGCACGGCCTTCATCTCTTCGTCCGCTCGAAGCTGGATGATCTTGCCCGTGGCCACGCCTTCCTTCACCTGCCGATAGGGCGTGCGCAGAAAGCCGTATTCGTCAATCGACGAGAAGATACCCAGCGACGCGATCAGACCGATGTTGGTGCCTTCGGGCGTCTCGATCGGGCAGATCCGGCCGTAGTGAGAGATGTGCACGTCACGCACTTCAAAGCCCGCACGCTTACGGTTCAGACCGCCCGGCCCCAGGGCCGACAGACGCCGCTCGTGAACCAGCGACGACAGCGGGTTGGTCTGGTCAACCACCTGCGAAAGTTCCGAGCGACCAAAGAAGAAGTCAATGGCCGACGAAATGGACTTGGAGTTCACCAAGTCCGCGATCTTCGCCAGCTCGTCAGGATTCTTCACGCTCATGCGCTCTTGAACCGTGCGACGCAACTTCAGGAAGCCCTTGCGGAGCTCATCCACCGCCAGCTCGTCCAGCGTGCGCAGACGACGGTTGCCTAGGTGGTCGATGTCGTCCACCTGCGCGACCGGACGACCCGTCTTCGGGTCAGGACGATTGGACCGCAGGTCGAGCAGATACTGCACCACCCGCAGAAAATCCTCGCTCCGAAGAAACATCATCTCCTCGGGCGTGTTCAAATCAAACTTACGATTGATGCGGAACCGGCCCACGCGCCCGAGGCGGTAACGGTTCTCGTCGAAGAACTTCTCAGCGAACAACTGCCGGGCCTTCTCGACCTGCGGCGGGTTGCCCGGGCGGAGCTTGCTGTAAATCTTCAGCAACGCACGCTCGTACTCGGTGTTCGCTTCGAACTGCTCGAGCTTCTCTTCCGCGACCGTGTTCAGGATCAGCACGTCGCTGGGGTTCTGGATGACCTTCACGCTCTTGAGACTCGACGCCATGATGGCCGCGGCCGAATCACCCAACTGACGGCCTACGTGCACCAGCTCTTCGCCCGTCTCGGTATCAATAATCGACTCAGCGGCCCAGTGCTCCGGCTTCACCTGCTCGGCCTTGACCGTCGAGATCTCGTAGAACAGGCTCAGGATCGCGTCCGTCGCCGCCACGCTCTCGTCTAGGCAACGCAGAAACGTCGTCGCCGCAAGCTTGGTCGACTGGTCGATCCGCATCGCCAGCACGTCCTTCTTGGTCACCTCGAGCTCGATCCACGAGCCGCGCTCGGGGATAATCCGGGCCGAGTGCAGCGGGCGATCGCTCTCGCTAGAGACGATCGAGAAGTCCACCCCGGGCGAGCGGTGAAGCTGGCTCACGATCACGCGCTCGGCGCCGTTCACGATGAACTCGCCGCCGCCCATCATGATCGGGAACTCACCAAGATAAATTTCTTCTTCAGGCGTGTCGGGGTGGCCTTCGCGCTTGAGGCGCACCGCCACGCGGAACGGCCGGCCGTAGGTCAGGCGCAGCTCGCGGCACTCGTCAGGCGTGTAACGCGGCTCTTCCAGCGAGTAGAACTGGTACTCCAGCTGCATCGTCCCGTCGTAGCTCTCGATCGGGAAGATCTCGCGCAGCAAGGCCTCCAGCCCGATCGAAGTCTTCCGATCGTGCGGGCCCTTGGTGATTTGTAAAAACCGTTCGTACGCGTTGGTCTGCACCTCGGTCAGGTCCGGGACCCCGGTCGCATCGCCACGTTTCGCGAAATTCCGCACCTTGATCGCTGCCATCATGGTCCTCGCGCTCGCAATAGATAGCCACGTTCGCTTTTTCCCGCTCAGTTCGCAACCGAACAGGAGTTCAAACGTCGCTGCTCCAGCATCTGTGTTTCAAAGTTTGCCCTAGGCACCTACGCCACCCACACCGCGCCCGGCCCCGCACGTCGCACCAAAGCCGCCCGAAAGCCCTCGCACCGTCCGGTCCGCAACCTGTCAGTATACCGATCGAGGCTCTCCGCGACCAGCCCCCCCGGACAAGACTTCACAAAAACAACAAGAAAATTTCACGCCCGCCGCTAGTTCGTCCTACCCATACCCGACTGTCGCACGAACAGCCCGCCGCGACCCCTGCCACGACCCGCGCCACGACCCGCCGAAAGAAAGGGCCTGCTCTTTCGAACAGGCCCTTCAGAGAGCGTTGTAATCAGAAAAATTACGCGAGCTCGACGGTCGCGCCGTTGTCCTCGAGAGTCTTCTTGAGCTTCTCGGCGTCTTCCTTCGACAGGGCGGTCTTGACAGCCTTGCCGGGGGTATCACAGAACGCCTTCGCCTCGGCCAACCCGAGGCCCGTTGCCTCGCGAACGGTCTTGATGCACGCGATCTTCTTGGCCGGGTCAACCGCCTTGAGGATCACGTCAAAGCTGGTCTTCTCTTCAACCTTGGCCGCCGCCGCCGGGGCCGCCATCATCATCCCGCCGCCGCCAGCCGCAGCCTCGATCCCGTAGGTGTCCTTCATGTACTTGCCCAGCTCGACCGCGTCCTTAAGAGACAGGCCAGCCAGAGCGTCACCGAGCTGAGTAATCGTCATCGTCGACATAAATAAAACCTTCCACCACCGGGCAAGTCCCGGCAACCTGTGCCCTCAGAGGCGGACGGCACGCCCGTCCATTTCATCCACGCATGACGCGGACCAGTGAGGCCAACGAGTTTCTAGAGTTTCAATCCGAAAAGCTTACAGCCGTAAACACCACTCGAATACCGCTCGAATCTCAGCCCGCCTTGGCGATCGCTTCGCCCTTCTCCAGCTTGCCCTCGATCGCCATGATGATCCCCGCGACCTTCGCGCCCGGACCCTTGATCTGACCCAGGACCTTGCGGCCCGGGCTGACAACGAGCGTGACAACCTTGGCGATCGCCTCGTCCTTGGTCGGGAACTTGCTCAGCTCGATCACCCCGGCCTTGCCAGAAAACAGCGTGCCGTCGAGCACCGCGCCCTTGAGCTCGATAGCCGGGAACTGAGCCATGAGCGCCACGATCTCGCGAGCGACTTCGACCGTCGAAGTCCCGCCGAAGACCATCGCGCTAGGCCCGCTAAGCAGGTCAATCAGCGGCTTGAGCGTCGAGTCGCCGATAGTCTTCCGCGCTAGAGCGTTGCGGACCACCTGGACCTTAATCTTCTTCTTGGCCAGACCCAGACGCATCTTGGTGTTGTCCGTGCCCTTGAGCCCGCGGATGCTGATGAGCAGCGCGTCGGTGAGGGCTTCGCCGCCCGTGGCCCCATCCGCGCTCTTGGTCCCTTGGGCATCAACGGACAGCCGCGAGACGTACTCACGCATCATGGCTTGCTTGACTGGCTTTGACATCATCCACCTCGCAACCCGTCTTCGGTCGCAGGGCACTCGCCCTTGCGACACTCAGACCGGTGAAAAGAACTCGGTTCCTGCCGCTGAAAAAAAGAACCCGCACGAATCGATCTGACTTACTTCGTCTCGGCAACCTTACTCCGTCTCAGCAACTGCCGAGACGTGCTTGATCTGCACGCCCGGCGACATCGCGCCGCTGATCGTGATCCGCTTGATGTACTGACCCTTGGCCGTGGCGGGCCGGGCCTTCTCGATCGCGTTAATAAAGAACTCCAAGTTGGCCGCGAGGTCCGCGTCGGGGAAGCTCATCTTGCCGATCACGGCATGGACGTTGCCGCCCTTGTCCGAGCGATACTCGACCTTGCCAGCCGAATATTCCTTGACGGCTTGGGCGACGTTGGGCGTCACGGTCCCGGCCTTGGGCGAGGGCATCAGGCCCTTGGGCCCCAGCACCTTACCAAGCTTCGAAACCACACGCATCATATCGGGCGAGGCGACGGCCACGTCGAACTCCATCCAGCCCTTCTCGATCTCCGCGACCAGCTCTTCGCCGCCAGCCTTGACCGCGCCAGCCGCGAGAGCCTTGGCGACCACGTCCGACTGGCAGAACGCCACGACCCGCTTGGTCTTGCCGATGCCCTTGGGCAGGCTGATCGAACCACGCAAAGCCTGATCGGCCTGCGCGGGATCAAGCCCGAGGTGCATGCAGACGTTGACCGTCTGATCGAACTTCGGGGCCTTGAACTTCTTGAGAGCCTTCACCGCTTCGACGGGGAGGCTGGCGTCCTTGGAAATCAGAGCCGCGTTATCCTTGGCTCGCTTGGTCATTGTCTTTGGCATGGGATTTAGCCCTCCACCGTCACGCCCATCGAGCGCGCCGTCCCTTCGATCACCCGCATCGCCGCTTCGATCGACGCTGAATTCAGGTCCTGCATCTTCGCTTCCGCGATCGTCTTGACCTGAGCTCGAGTGATCTTGCCGACCTTTTCCTTGTTCGGAACCGCCGAGCCCTTCTCGGCCTTGGCAGCGTCCTTGATCATCACCGACGCTGGCGAGCTCTTGACTTCGAACTCAAACGAGCGGTCGCTGTACACCGTGACGATGCAGCCCACGACCTTGCCCTTAATATGCTGGGTCGCGGCGTTAAACTTCTGGATGAACTGGCCCGGGTTGACACCCTTGGAACCCAGAACGGGACCAAGTGGCGGCGCTGGCGTAGCGGCCCCGCCCGTTGCCATGATCTTGAAAACTTGAGTGATTTCTTTCTTGGCCATCGATCTCCACCTCCCACCGGCCCGACTCCGCCAAACCCGCCTTCGACATGAAGATCAGGCTCAACTTCGCCGCGTGTCGTTCCCGGCCTGGGAATCGACTGGCTCGGTGGTGCTTTCGGTTCCAGATTTCTACGTTCTCAACGCCCGCTCACGCACTGGCCAAGAACCCCCGCCGGACAACCTTCCGGACGACAGGGAGGGGACTATAGACCCTTACTCCGCCAAGGCAAGCCGCAGGAAGTCAGCCCACGGCGATCACGATACCTGTGATCAACGCACCGCGAGCGTGAGAAGGCGAGGATCGCCACAACGCACTTTGGCCGTCAGGCGATCCATCGAGGAACACCAAAGAAGATCACCATCGAACCGATCAAGATCGACATGATCGCAAGCCTGAACCAGAGGTCTACACGAACGAATCTCGCGATTGTTCTCGGTACCCTGCCACACTCTGAGCACGGCGTTGTTGGCCATTGGTCAGCGCTGCCGAGTGAAAGCTTCGGGTATCCACAGTGGGCGCACCATCGGAGCGTGACGGATGGATCGTCAGCCCAGCGCCGCCGGGCACCGACGACCACCCCACCCAAAGCAAACAACCAGCAGCACATCAGCACAATCGCAACGTCCGTGCCTAACCAGACACCAATCAGCGGGTGTGGGTATAGGGCGAATTGTCCGAAACCGGTGTACCCGTGCTGGATCGCTTCCTGAATTGCGTACACCCGGCACGCAGAGATCGCCTCTCCGAAGATCGCGGTGAAAAAGCCAACGGCCGCCGCAAAGGCGAGCCACCGAACCCTAAGAGGTCGCGGTTCGACAAGGTATCGACGCCATTCCTTTCGAAGCTCCGGTGGAGCAGAATGCGACATGCCCGGCCACGCCCCGGAACGGAGAGGGAGCGGAGCGAATCTGGCGCAGACAAACCCGAATGCAACCGCGGGAAGTATCATCACAAATATCTTGACCCACCAACTATAATCTTCTACAAGTGACTTTGGGTCAAAGTATCTCTGATACTTGGAAAAGTTTTGCAGCGGGTTGAACGCGCAGAACTTGGAAATCGAGCCCCAGTCTTCGATCCCGACAACCCTCGCCGCGTAAAAAAGGTCACTATACTGATTATTTGAATCGTGATAATCGAGCTCGCCACGGATCGAAGCACCATACATCTCTTCGAGACGCAGTTGACTGGCCTTTTCTCTCCAATACGCGAGCAGGAACCCCGCGACGTGGCCGATCGAGAGGGCCGCTGACAAAGCGCACGCGCGGCCTATGAGCCGCGCGGCGTTGAAAACTGCGCTGGACTGACCGACAAAAGATCTCACGCGACTCACTCTTAGTTGTAAGTAGAACTGCAATTCTGATTGCTGGCAGGCGGTCCACCCGCGGGGCACGCCGTCATCAAGTCGATGCAGGTCTCGGTCTCCTGAACCACATGTCATTCAATGCATGGGTAGTTGAACGGCCAAATTCCACAAGTGTTGGTTTGCCACTCACCCCACTGCTGGGAATGCTTGCAACTGCAACTGTTGCCGCCGCCCGCCGTCGGCGTGCTTGTGCATTTCCATAGTGGAGTAAGTGCCGGAGCGGGCCCCACCGGCCACCCGCCCGGAACCCATCCGGGTGCGGAAGGCACTGTGCCCGGCGGTGTCCACGGTGGTGCAGTCGTAGGCTTTGCTGGTTTTACAGGTGCCGGACCCATCGGCGGCGCACCTGCCATGGCGCACAGCGCAGTCGCCGAAACGGTCATCACCGTTTCATCGCCACTGGCAATCATCGAAACCGCATAAGTAGCTGCGGCGTTGAGTTTGTCGTCCGCTGAACATTCGTCAGTTTGATCAACAGGAATATTCGCAGCCGCTAACCCGCTTCCAGTCAAGAACGCAACCAAAGCATCGTGGTCAGGTGCGGCAGCCACAAGATCCGCCAACGGATCCTCAGCCATCACGCCGCCAGCATAGGTCGCGGGCTGCTCGACAATCGGTGTGCCGGGATTTCCGACCACCAGACCCCAGCGATCGTCCTCAGAGTCAGGAATCCTCAGAGTCGCCTTCACCGACGCGATCGCCGTCAAAGGATTCGATGTGTTCCAGGACATCGAGTGCCAACCGTCCGCATCGCGGACGTACCATACCGCTCCAAGATTCTCGCCAGTGAGGGTCGCGCCGTCGGCAAGTGCCAAGAAGCTGTGTACCTCACCCGGGACACCATTCTGAGCGACATAGATCGGCGCCAGCGTCCATAAGCCAGTTTGAATCCTTGATCGAGCAACGTGGTAACTTGTCTGCGCCGACGCAGACGAGGCCGCGAGAGCCATGAGCACAAGAGAATTGCCGAGCCTTGTTCTGAAAGAACTTCGCATTTGCATACTCCCGAGAAGGTTTCCCGGGATTCGCGCCCGGGATTCGCGCCCGGGATTCGCGCCCGCTCGTTCCGAGCGGGTAGCACGCATGTTATCAGTAGTCGATGAGCCCTTCAAGCCGCCGAGCTCTCCGGCTTATTCGTGCTTCGCTGGTTTCACGATGACGGGCGCAGGTGCAGACCCGGCCACGATCAAGGCCCCCGGCTTCATCGCTCTCTTCAACATCCCCGCCTGATCGGCGTTCAAACCAACCTTGCCCGCACGCTCGATCATCCCGACCGCCGCGTCAACCCGGTCGCGCCCGTGCAGAAGCACGGCCGCCGTCACCAGCGACGCCACCGTCGGCGTGCGGTTGGCGTACCCCACCACACGCCCGCTCAGCTCGCGAAGATCCGCCTCGACCAGCCCAAGATCCGAGCCCGTGAACGCTTCGTCGGCCAGCGACGGCTCGGCGAGGTACGCGCGAGCGACGATCGACACGCCGTCCACAAGGTTCTCGTTCATCAACTCGGCGATCCCCATGGCTCGCTCCGCAGCGTGGTCGCCCGGGTTTTCCTTCAAGGCCTGCTTGAACGCACGGGCGGCCGCCGCAAAATCACGATCCGCGTACGCGGCTTCCCCGCGCTCGATCGCGGTCGTCTTGGTCACCGCGACCTGCGACTTTTCTGCCTCTTGCTGCGCTCGCTGCGGGTCATAGTTTGGCGAAAGGGTCGGGTCATAGTGCATGGAGTCGCCGGGATTGATAACGCGTGGAGTGCCGCATACTTCGTAGGGCTCATACAGCGAACGAAGGTACGGGTTGTGCAGCAGCGTGTTCTGCCATCCCAACTCCGACCCGAGCCCGGTATTGATCAACCTGTTGTAGAAATCCACGCTGAAGTTTCCCGCTCCCCGGCGAAATATTACTTGGTACAAAAACCGATCAGGAGGCCGGAAACCGTTGCCGAGCGTGACACCGGACCTCACGACGGGTAAATCCGCCGTCTCGCGAGTCAGCGGCGGCGGCGTTCTCAATCTCGCGTTGAAATCACGCCATTCCCTCAAGACTCGCGCCGGATCGTTCGGACGGCCGATCGGGATCACAGTGGTCGAATCCACCGTCTGAACAGGCTGAGTCACCGGCGGTTGGATCTGCGGAGGAACTCCTCCGCCACCGCTAAAGCCGCTGTTGCTCCGACCCGGCAGGTCGGCCCTCGCCGCCGGCAGCTTCGCCCCCGTGGACGGCAGTTTCGCCCCGGTGGACGGAAGGCCCGCCCCAGTGGACGGAAGATTCGGCCGGCCGCCCGAGCTCCGCGGCACCTGAATAATCACCGGCGGCGGAGGAGGCGGCGGAGGGAGCAAACTCTTGCCGCCCGAGCCGCTCTTGTCATTGGAATGCGAAGCCTGAGCCAGGCACTCGCCTGACCCGCTCGCCATCACCAAGGCCCACGCCAGAAGAACGCCCGTCACGCCGTAAACGTGCTGTATTTGCCGCATCGGAGGCCTCCGTTGCATAAACGCTCTTCCACCGTTCGATTTCACCCGCTTCGATCTCAGCGTTCAGACTTTCACACACTGATTCACGATCATCAACTTCAAAGACCATCGGTCTCAGAGTCTGTCGATTGCCGTCGTGTGTTCGTCAAATCCTTTCGCTCGAACGCGCCCGCGAGTTTCCTCGGTCCACAAATCATAGCATCGGCCCGATTTTCTCGCAGGGTGCCTCTCACCTCGCTCACGCCGCGCACTCTGGTTATTGTTGTCGTGTGACAAACACCGTACTCCAC
>ENA-ORBV01001270-ORBV01001270.1-microbial-mat-metagenome-genome-assembly--contig:-NODE-1270-length-56650-cov-8.066268_pt1 | contig 56650 bp, 50 predicted proteins | sample MGYA00237777_ERZ505514 | MGnify/ENA primary metagenome ERZ505514 (study PRJEB26160, sample SAMN06269048) | microbial mat metagenome | isolation source: Oligotrophic lake microbial mat | place...
AGATCTACACCTCTCTATTCGTCGGCAGCGTCAGATGTGTATAAGAGACAGTCCCCCGTGCCCCCAGAGGCCATCCCTGGGTTCCCGGTCAGGTTGATATAGGCCCTCCCTTCCGGCGTGGCCACAACCGTGCGGTGCCCTTTGAGCACCACATGCACTCGATGCGTGGTGGCGAACGTGCGGGCGACCTCGACACGGTTGGCCTGGACGGCTTCAACGGTCAGGCCGGTCAGTCGCGCCATCTCGCCGGCGTGCGGCGTGATGATGATCTCCGCGTCGTCGCGCCCCACGAGACGGTCGGACTCGCCCACGAAGGCAAAAAGCGCGTCGGCATCGAGCACCATCGGCACGCCGGCGCGCTCCACCACGGCCTGTACCAGCGCCATCGTCGCAGGGGCGCGACCCAGACCGGGACCGATGGCGATGACATCAGCGTCGGCCTCGAGAATGTGATCCAGAGCCTCCCAGGCGATCTGGCCGTCGCCCGTTTCCGACAGGGCCTCGGTCATGTACTCGACGCCCAGACCGGCCAGGGTTGGCTGGCACGAGGCCGCAGTGGCGACCGTCACCAGCCCCGCACCCGAGCGAAGTGCTGCGGTGGCAGCCAGGTAGGCCGCGCCGGTTTTTCCACGTGACCCGGCCACGAGCAGGACGCGGCCATAGTCCCCCTTCTGCGACTCGGCCACTCGCGGCGTCACGATGGCGCGCATCCGTTCCCTGGTAACCAGTTCGAGCCAGGGGCCGTCGAGCTCCTGGATCACACTGCGCGGAATACCGATGTCGGCGATCACGAGGCTGCCGACGAGCCGGTCGGCCGGCGGCATGACTAGCGGCAGCTTCGGTGCGCCAAGGGTCACGGTGAGCGTGGCGGCCACCGCCGGCCCTCCGACCTCCGCGGTATCCGCATCAAGGCCCGAGGGCAGGTCGATGGCGACCACCGGAGTCACCGCCGCATTGATGTCGGCAATCACCGTTTCGACCAGGCCCGTGGCCGGCCCTGAGAACCCGGTTCCGAAAATCGCGTCGACGATCAGGTCGGCTCCAAGCACATCGGCGCCATGCAACTCCCAGCTTGCCGCATCGGCGATCTCCACCACATCCACATCCATGGCGCGCAGCACACCAAGGTTGGTGCGTGCATCGCCTCGAACGTCGGCCGACACACCGATCAGATAGACGGACACGGTGATGCTGCGCTCGAACAACGTGCGCGCCACAACGAACCCGTCCCCGCCGTTGTTGCCCTTGCCGCACAGCACCGCCACGTGCAGGCTGGTCAGGTCCTCAAATGCGGCTTCCATGGACGCCACAACCTGCCGTCCGGCGTTTTCCATCAGTACCAGCGACGCGATGCCGATGTCACCAGTGGTCTGCTGGTCGGCCTCGCGCATCTGCTGTCGGGTCAGGACTCGCATAACACCAAGCCGAGCGTATCGCGTGTGTTAGACTCGCGCAACTTCCCGACGGCGAGCAGGCCTATGTCTTCCCTTCAAGCGGCGGTGTTTGTCAACGGCACAATCACACGGGCACAAGACGCTGTGGTGCCGGTGTTCGATCACGGTTTTCTCTATGGCGAGGGCGTCTACGAGACGCTGCGCACCTATTGCGGCGTGCCCTTCCTCTTCGGTCCGCACATGGATCGCCTGCGACGCTCAGCCGGACTCCTGCGTCTGGACGTGCCGTATACCGACGATCAGATGGCCGCGCACATTCGTGACACCACGCGCGGCTATACGGACCTGTTCGGCGACGTCGCGGACATCTACATCAGGATCCTGCTCACACGAGGGGTCGGCGCACTGACCTACAGCCCCGATGCATGCCCATCGCCAACCCTCGTCATCATCGTGAAGCCTTTCCCGGCTCCACCTGAACACACCTTCACGCACGGCATTCGTGTGTCGCTCGTGTCGATTCGACGCAACCATCCTGACGCACTCAACCCGGCGATCAAGTCAAATAACCTGCTCAACAACGCGCTGGCGATGCAGGAAGCGCTGCGCCACGGCGCCGACGAAGCGCTGATGATGAATCAGAGCGGCGCCATCGTTGAATGCTCCCAGTCAAATGTCTTCATCGTCAAAGACGGGCGGCTGAACACGGCACCGCTCACCTCGGGTCTGCTGCCCGGCATCACGCGAGACTGGGTGATCGCGCTGGCGCGCGACGTCGGCGTGGAAACCGACGAGGTCGACTACACGCCGGCCGACGTCAACGGCGCCGATGAGGCCTTCATCACAGGCACGACCCGCGAAATAACCCCGGTGGTCGCGGTCGATACGCACGCGATCGGCACCGGCGCTCCAGGACCGATCACGTCCCAGCTCCTGGCAGAGTTCCGACGCCGCACCGGCGTGGCGTCCGGCTACTCGTAGTCGCCTATCGGCGGACACGCACACACCAGGTTGCGGTCACCGAACGGATTGTCGATGCGCGAAATCGTCGGCCAGAACTTGTGATGGCGCAACGATGGCACCGGATACGCCGCCTGGGCACGGGTGTACTTGTGCGTCCACTCGTCGGCCGCGACATCCTCAGCTGGGTGCGGCGCGTTCTTGAGTGGATTGTCGGTCTTGTCCGCAGTGCCGTCTATCACCGCCTGGACCTCGCCCCAGATGGCAATCATCGCGTCGCAGAACCGGTCGAGTTCTTCGAGCGGCTCGCTCTCGGTCGGCTCCACCATGAGGGTGCCGACGACCGGGAAGGACACCGTCGGCGCATGGAACCCGTAGTCCATCAGCCGCTTCGCAATGTCGGTTTCGTCCACCCCGTGCGCCTTGAACTGGCGGAGATCAAAAATCAACTCGTGCGCCACGCGGCCATTCGCCCCTGAATACAGCACCGGGTAGTGCCCCTGCAGCCGCGCCTTGATGTAGTTCGCATTCAGCATGGCACACGTTGTCGCCGCCGTCATGCCGCTCGCGCCCAGCATCCGGATATACCCGTACGAAATCAGCAGGATGCTCGCGCTGCCCCAGGGCGCCGCAGACACCGCAGAAATCGCGCTCGCCCCGCCGGTCTCGATCACCGCATGGCCGGGAAGAAACGGCGCCAGGTGCGACGCCACCCCGATAGGCCCCATGCCGGGGCCGCCCCCTCCATGGGGAATGGCAAACGTCTTGTGCAGGTTGAGATGGCAGACGTCGGCGCCAATCGCCGCTGGACTGGTCAGCCCCACCTGCGCATTCATGTTCGCGCCATCCATGTACACCTGACCGCCGTTGTCATGAATGATTGCGCAGATCTCCCGAATGGAGCCTTCAAACACCCCATGCGTACTGGGATACGTGATCATCAGACACGACAACTTGTCGCGATTGTTTTCCGCCTTTGTCCGCAAGTCATCAAGGCGCACATTCCCCTGCTCGTCAGTGGCCACCACCACCACCTTGAGCCCTACCATCGCGGCACTCGCAGGATTGGTGCCATGGGCGGACTGCGGAATGAGCACCACGTCGCGGTGCGCCTCGCCACGGCTGACGTGATACGCGTTGATGACCAGCAGTCCCGCAAACTCGCCCTGCGCACCCGAGTTGGGCTGCAGCGACATCGCGGCGAAGCCGGTGACCACACACAACGCGTGTGACAGTTCCTCGATGACCTGCATGTATCCGGCCGCCTGCGACACCGGCGCAAACGGGTGGAGCTTGGAGAACTCGGGCCACGTGATCGGCAACATCTCGGCCGCCGCGTTGAGCTTCATCGTGCAGGACCCCAGCGGAATCATCGCCGTATCCAGCCCGATATCCTTCTTTTCAAGGCGACGGATATAGCGCATCATCTGGGTTTCCGACGCGCAGGTGTTGAACACCGGATGCGTCAGAAACGCCGTCGTGCGCGCCAACGCCCCAATCGCATCCGCTCCCGGATCAGCCACAGTGGCCATCTTGCCCGCCGCCGCCTCGAACACACTCACCACATCCGCAACATCCGCATCCGTGACGGTCTCATCAAATGACACCTGAACCACGCCGCTGGCGGGATACCGAAAATTGATCCCCTTGCCCTCGGCCGCCGCGCGAACCTGGTCGATATGTCCCTGTGGGCCTTCACACCGCACGGTGTCGAAGTACACCCGATTCGTCTGCGCCCACCCGAGCCCCGACACAGCCGCAGCCAGCCGCGACGCATGCCCGTGCACCCGTTCGGCAATCGCCCTCACGCCCGCAGGGCCGTGGTAGACCGCAAAAAACGCCGAGATATTCGCCAGGAGCGCCTGAGCCGTGCAGATGTTCGAGGTGGCCTTCTCACGACGGATATGCTGCTCGCGCGTCTGAAGCGCCATGCGATACGCGCGACGCCCCTTGGAATCAACCGAGACACCGATGATTCGTCCCGGCGCCTGGCGCACATACGCCTCGCGCGTGGCAAAAAACGCGGCATGCGGCCCGCCGTACCCTAACGGCACGCCGAACCGCTGCGCGCTGCCCACCACGACATCGGCCCCCATCTCGCCAGGCGGCGTCAACACGGCCGACGCCAGCAGGTCCGTGCCCACGGCTACCAACACGCCCGCAGCGTGCGCGTGCTCAATCAGGCCACGAAGGTCATGCACCTCGCCGTGGTCGTCGGGTGACTGCACGTAGAGTCCATACACGTCCCCGCCCAACTCGGGTGCCGCACCAGCGCCAGCGAAGTCGACAAACCGCAACTGGATACCGAGCGGTGCCGCACGCGTGACCAACACGTCCTTGACCTGCGGAAATACGCGGTCAGACACCACAAAGGTCGTCGCGTTCTGGCGCTTCGTGACACGCGCCAGCAACGTCATGGCCTCCGCCGCAGCCGTCGCCTCGTCAAGAAGCGACGCATTGGCGATCTCCATCCCCGTCAGGTCAGACACCATCGTCTGGAAATTGAGCAACGACTCGAGCCGTCCCTGCGCAATCTCCGCCTGGTAGGGTGTGTAGGGCGTATACCAGCCGGGATTCTCCAGCACGTTCCGCACAATGACCGGCGGCGTGTTGGTGTCGTAGTACCCCATGCCGATGTAACTGCGGCACACGCGGTTCCGCGAGGCAATGGTGCGCAGACGCGAGAGATACATCGTCTCTGATTCAGCCGGCGGTAAGTCCATGGGCGAATTGAGGCGAATATCGGCAGGGATGATCTGGTCGATCAGTGCGTCGAGCGTCGGAACGCCAACCGCCTGCAACATGTGCGGCAAATCAGACGGACGGGGGCCGATGTGACGGGATTCGAACTGTTCGGACACGGGCGTGACCTCGACGAATTACGCGATAAACGCGTCGTAGCGGGCGGAGTTCATCAGGTCGTCCAATTCGCTCGAGTTGGCCATCTTGACCTTGATCATCCAGGTGTCGTGCGGCCGGCTGTTCACACCCTCCGGATGCGCGGCCAGAGCGTCATTGACCGCCACGACGGCACCCGACACCGGCGAAAACAGTTCAGACACCGCCTTCACGGATTCAATCGTGCCGAACACCTCGCCCTTCGTCAGCGTACGCCCCACCTCAGGCAGTTCCACGAACACAACATCGCCGAGTTGCTTCTGGGCGAAATCCGTAATGCCGACGGCAGCCTCATCAGCCTCAGCGCGAACCCATTCGTGTTCAATGGTGTATTTCAGATCGGTCGGATACATGCAAAAACTCCTACGCGGGTTGTGAGCGCTTGTAGAACGGCTCCGGGACCACCTCAGCGCGAACACGCCGGCCCCGAATATCAATAATAAGCGACGTGCCTGGCTCGGCCAGCGCCAACGGCACCATCGCCAGGCCAATGGCCTTCTTGAGGTATGGCGTCTGGGTGCCGCTCGTGACCATGCCGACCGACGCGTCGCCATCCATCACCACGTGACCATGACGCGCGATCGCGCGGTCGCGCATCTCGAATCCGACCAGACGACGGTCAAGGCTGCCCGCCTTCTGGGCCCGAAGACGCTCCGCCCCGAGAAAGGCGTCCTTCTTCCAGCCCACAATCCAGCTCAACCCGGCCTCTACGACCGACGTGCCCTCATCCATGTCGCTGCCACACAACCTCATGGACGCCTCAAGCCGCAAGGTGTCGCGCGCCCCAAGCCCGCACGGCTTGATCCCGAACGGTGCCCCGGCTTCCAGCAGCGCGTTCCACACACGCTCGGCCTGCGCCGGAGGGGCAAAGACTTCGAACCCATCCTCGCCCGTATACCCGGTGCGCGATACCGTGACACGCACACCAGATACCTCGCCGTGATCAAACCAGTAGTACTTGATGGCGGCCAGGTCGATATCCGTCAACGCCTGCACCACGCGCTCAGCCTGGGGCCCCTGCACCGCAATGAGCGCGTACCGTGAGCTCGCATTGACCACCGAAACGTCGCCGCCGCGCTCGGCCACCCGTGCCACGATCCACTGATGGTCCTTCATGATGTTGCCGGCGTTGACCACCAGCATGAAGTGCTGCTCGCCCATGCGATACACAAGGATGTCGTCCACAAACGTCCCGTCGGCCGTCGTGAGGGCGGAATACTGAATCTGCCCAATCGCCAACCGGCTGGCATCGTTGGATGACATCCACTGCACCGCCGCCAGCACGTCAGCACCGGCCAGCTCGATCTGGCCCATGTGGCACACGTCAAACAACCCCACGGCCGTGCGCACAGCCATGTGCTCGTCGATGATGCCGGTGTACTCGACCGGCATGTCCCATCCACCAAACTCCACCATGCGAGCGCCATGGGCACGGTGTCGGGCGTTGAGTGGTGTCTTCTTCAGGGCAGTTGCAGGTGGCGTGGTCGTCATGGTGGCGTCTGTAAACGTACTATCGCCACCCCCCATCGTCAACCACGGTGACCTGGTGGGAGAACGTACCGCAGAGACCCGATCCGGAGCGGGCACACGAGCCCGCCCCGGACCGCCTCGTGGCTAGATGTCGCGCCTCGGCGCCGGCCACGCCAGACGGAGAAGCGCGAAGAGCACGGCCACCAGAAGCAGCAGTACCAATGGGCCGGCCCGCCGCGCCTGCGGCACCGAGAACAACACGGCAGGCATAACCAGCCCCCCCACGAGGACCGCGATCACCACTTGTGCGAGTACGACGCCGATTGCGCGCATCTGACCTCCTTGTTTATGACTTACCCACTGAACGGAATGCCGCCGTTGCAGCTGATGAACCAGGCCATCGCCGCCTCCGACCGCACCGCGTAGATCAACGAACACCCGGCCCACTTATGCGCTTCATACCACCGCAGCGCATCCGTGCAGTCCCCGAAATCATTGGCGATTCGCAGGGCCTCTGCCGAGTAGAGGTCCCAGCAGTCTCCGGGGCCGCGTTGCTCTACCAGGGCAGTAAGAACCACCTTGACCACTTGCGGCCGCCCCGACGAACGCGCCTGCCTGGTGGCCGCGCTGGCAGCCGCGCGGTCCTGGACCCATCGCTGGTGCTGCGTCATGGCACTCGAGCCGCCGACGCCCGACTCGAGAAGTGCACGAGTCAGGAGCACAGACTGCCCGACGAACGAGTCGGGCCCATCGGCCACCTGCGCCAGGAGCGTGCGGGCCCGCGCAGCCGCCTCCGACCCCTGGAGCACCGCCAGCACCCGCTCATACTCCGCCACCCCACCCCCATCCATCGTCATCGCGCCGGACGGACCGCTGAGACTCAGCACGCCCCGCCGAACGATGAGGATGAGATGGTCGTTCGCCGTGGTCATCGTCACGACCGAGCGATCGGCAGAGACGTCCTTTCGGACGGTCACCGACGAATCGACGACCTCCATCACGATTCGCCCCGCCGACGGCCGTGTCACACGTACCGTCGGCCCGTCCGCAGCCGCTGCCGCACCCGGCGTCAGCAGGCAGTACATCACGATTGCCGCTGCCAGGACCACCCGCACCCGTGTTGCCTTGTTCATCGCTGTCATTGCCATCACCCTCCTCGACTCTCTTCCCTACCCTGTGTTTTCAGCCATTCAGCCTCCTGATCGATCGGTGACCCTGCGTGATTACGGTGTCCGCGCGTCGCCCTGAGTGGCGCCGTCCGCGAACGAAAGATGTGAGCGAAGCGTGTGGTAGCTGATGTCGAGCACATCACACGCCCTGCGCTTGTTGCCATGGCATCGATCCAGAACGACCCGGACGTAGCGACTGCTCCAGGTCCGCAGCGAGTCGGTGCCACTCGGCAGGTCTTCCATCAGATCCCGATAGCCCTTCGTCACAGCCGCTGGAAGGTCTACCACGTCCACAATCGCGCCCAGACCCAGCGCAATCGCACGCTCAAGGACGCGCTCGAGTTGGCGCACATTCCCCGGCCAGTCGAAGGCCATCAACGCGTCGAGCGCTGGCGCACTCACCTCCACCGGGTGCGCCTGGCGATGTCGTTCGAGCAAGTGCCTGGCCAGCAGCGGAATGTCATCGCGTCGTTCGCGTAGCGGCGGGACGACGAGTTCGACTCCAGAGAGCCGGTAGAACAGGTCCTCGCGAAAATGCCGGGCCTGCATCTGTTCGGCCAGGCGTCGGTTGGTGGCCGCAATGACCCGGGTGTCCACCTCCCGAGTACTGTGCCCGCCCACGCGCTCGACCCGCATGTCCTGCAACACACGCAGGAGTTTGGCCTGAGCGGCCACGGACAGATCGGCCACCTCGTCCAGGAACAGCGAACCACCTTCAGCCAGCTCGAACTTGCCGCGACGCCCCCGCACCCCGGTCGCGGTCCGTTCCTCGATGCCAAACAACTCGGCTTCAAGAAGCGTCTCCACAAGTGCGGCACAGTTGACAGCCACAAAGGGCCCTCGGCGCCGTGGGCTGGCTTCGTGAAGCGCGCGGGCCACAAGCTCCTTCCCGACGCCGCTCTCCCCTTCCACAAGCACCGTGAAGTTCGTCGCGCCAACCCGGGCCACGTCCGTACGCAGCTTCTGCATCACCAGGCTCTGCCCCACAATCATTGCCGCGCCTCCGGTCGGGAAGGGAATCACGATTGGTGCCAAGTCGCCAGTCGCGCCCGACGCGCAAAGCCGGAGCGCTTCAAGACCGGCGAGCGCGCGGCGGTTACCCGGATGACTCAAGCCACCGGCAGATGCCGCGATAGACCGTCCCTCCATGACCCAGCGTACACACGGACCAGGACTCGACCAGCGCGCGCCGCTCCTCGAGACCGCGCGACGAGGGCACATCCAGCAACTCAACGATCTCACCAGGCGAGAGACGCGAGAGCCCCTCCAGATACCCGGCTTCGTCCGTCAACTCCAGCGGCCTGAGATCGCGGCCAACGCGGTACCGCCTGACGGCTATCAGTCGACCCATGCGCGCCGGCCTGAATCGAACTCCAGCACCCTGGTACGGCCGGTGACGCCGGCCACGCGCACCGCAAACTGCGCCGTGCCCTCGCCGCGGAAGGCCACGGTTCCAGAAGACGCCGTGCCCGATGGGGAAAATACCGCCATCGCTGCCGGGCCGAACCGCAGGGACACGGGTGCCTCGTCGCCATCGGGCCCCGGAACGCCAGGCACGTACGCCACTCGAACCCGGGCAAACCGGACTGAGACCGCCTCAGCCGACGCCTCGCAACGGTCGCTGCCCGACGCGATGTCAAACCGCGAGACCCCGTCCCGATCGCCATCCACACACGTCCGCCACCCCACCTCGCCAGCCACGTCGTCAAACACCACAGCCACGGAGCGCCCGGTCATGACCGCGCGCTGCCTCGCCATGCGAAATTGCCCGGCGAAGAAGGTGGCGGCGTCGTGGGTCCGCCTGGCGTCGGCCACCTGTCCGAGCGCCGGCACGCCAATCGCGCAGACCGACAACACAATGGCCAGCGCCAGCACGGCCTCCACAAGCGAGGCTCCGGCCGCGCAGGACGAGCGCCTTGCGGCGCCCGTCCCACCTGCCACGCGATTTACAGCCACCCGCTCTTGCCAGGCGTGACCACGATCATCGGCTTGAGCGAGAGAAACATCTTCTCGCCAACGCCACGCACGTTCATCAGGTCTTCGATCTTCTTGAACCCGCCCTGCTTCTGCCGATACTCGAGAATGCGGGCCGCGATCGCGGGGCCGACGCCCGGCAGCGCTTCGAGCTCGGCGGCGGTGGCCGTGTTGAGGTTGAGAGAGGCCTGGAGGGGCGCCTCTTTGGCTGGCTTGCCGGTCTGTGCTGGCGCGGCGGTCGTCTGCGCCAGTGACTGGGCCGAGAACGCGGTCAGGATGAGGACAAGGGCCATCAGGAGTGAACTACGCATGTGTCTGATCTCCATCACGAGCATTCCGCGTCCCATACGCGGAACAAGTACACCGGCACCGGCACAGCCACATCGCCCTCACGCAGAGTCAGGAAGCCGCATTGATACGGCATGGCTGGCCGGCACCCGGACGGGTCAGATTGCAGGATGGAGGCCAGGTCCCCCGTAGAGCTCAGCGTCTCTGCAAACCAGTGCAGGCGCGGCAGTTCCGCGCGACGGGCCAAAAGGGTCGGTGCGAGAGATTTGGAGAAACGGAAAGCGCGGTTGTCAGTGCGCCCGGAGCGCGCCTCAGACCGACAACGTCCTGAACCACGCCACGGTCTGCTGAAGACCCGCTTCAAACGGCACGGTGGGTTCATACCCAAGCATTTTGCGCGCCTTGAAGATATCGGCTTGCGAGTCCTTGACGTCGCCCTCACGGGGCGCATCAAATGTCGGTGCCGTATCGGACCCCAGGACCAACTGGACAGCCCGCGCCAGTTCAAGCAGCGAGATGCGCCCGCCGGTGGCCACATTGATGACCTCCCCGCTGACGCGGTCGGCGGTGGCCGCGCGCAAGACGCCGTCCACCACGTTGGCGACATAGGTGAAGTCGCGCGTTTGCCGACCGTCCCCGTGAATCACCGGCGAACGCCCGGCGAGCAGGGCCTTGATGAAGAGGGAAATGACACCGGAATAAGGCGAGTCAGGCGCCTGACGAGGACCAAAGACGTTGAAGTACCGAGTGGTCACCGTCTCGAGCCCGTAGAGGGCCGTGAAGAGCTGGCAATACTGCTCGCCGACGTGCTTTTGCAACGCATAGGGTGTAATCGGCGACGGACGCATGTCCTCGCGTTTTGGTAACACCGAAGAGTTGCCGTAGGTCGATGACGAGCCGGCGAAGACGAGGCGTTTGACACCGGCATCGCGCGACGCGACGAGGAGTTGCACCGTGCCGTCCACGTTCGCACGATGCGTACCCAAAGGGTCCTTGACCGATCGAGGCACTGAGGGGATCGCCGCCTGGTGCAAGACGTAGTCGCACCCGGCGACCGCGCGAGCCGCCACCCCATCGTCGGCCAGGTCGCCTTCAACGAGCGCAACACCGGCAGGAACATTCTCGCGCTTGCCCGTGGAGAAGTTGTCGACCACCCTCACCTGATCGCCGCGCGTCAACAACGCTTCCACCAGGTGCGACCCGATAAATCCGGCACCGCCGGTCACTAGATACAGAGACATAGACAGCGACTATCGTAATGGGGAAATGTCTGAAATGACCGAAATGGCGCCTACCTCGGCCAGCCTGTCTGCGGCAGCCCGGGCGTGACCCTCAGGGCGTTCTTGTAGTACAGCTTCTTGAGGACCTCATCAGGCAGGTCCATGCCGTACAACTTCCAGAACGCATGGTAGTCACGGTAGTAGTCGAAGTACTCGTCAGCCGTCTCGAACACGCGCCAGTAGTACGGATATTCCTCGGGATAGTAGGCATCTTTGCCGAAGAGGACGCGGTCCTGGTACTTGATGAAGAACTCCCGAGACCCCCGCGGCTGGCGGGCAAAGTCATACAGCACCGCGCCCACCTCCAGCACCGCGTTCGGCGCCTTGTCGAGAAGCTCGGCGGCTTTTTTCAGGTTGTTGCCGTAGTAGGCGAAGTGCGCGCCAATGAAGCGCGTCCTGGGGTTCGTGATGAACACCTCGTCGCGTTCGCGCTGCAGGTCGGCAAACTTCGGCCGCCCCGGCATGTAATTGCGGCGGTCCTCGAACAGCGCCAGCTCAAGCCAACGCTCGTTCTGAAAGTCCAGCGGCGAGAAAAACTCCTCCGGTTCGGCCGTGTGAATGATGACAGGGATGTTAAGCCGGGCACAGGCCTCCCAGATGGGCTTGAGCAACGGATCGTTCACTTTGACCAGCGACCCATCCGTCTTGACGTTCTGCAGGCCCAGGCCCTTTGAAATCTTCAACCCGATGGCGCCGTTTTTCACCGCGCCTTCCAAATCCGACACGGCCTTGGCCGCCCAGCCGGGCGCATCAGGCTGATTCCAGTTCACGTTGGCAAACACCGCAAACCGATTCGCATACTTCGAGCCCTTGATGAAGTCCACCCGGCCCTTGACCTGATCGGGCTGACTGCCACCGCTCAGGTTCACAAGGATCTGGAGGTTCAACGCATCCATCTCCTTGATGGTCTGCTCAAGAGTGAGTGCCGACACGCCAAGGTGACTGTGGATATCAATGACCGGATACTTGGCCCGCGGTACCTTGTGCTCAGCCACGACCAGGGTGTTGCGGGGGCGGTAATCAAGAATCGACGGTGCCGTGAACTCCGGGAACATGCAACTGCCCGGGCGCTGCAACGTGGTGCCCAACGGACACTCGCCATTGACTGGAGGTACGGTCCGCGAACACTGGTCCGGCGCAATCATCGCCGTGCCCACGGGACACTTGCCATCAACCGGGCGAATCGCCGCGCCACGGCCACCACGGCCGCGCCCCTGGCCCGCCGCCTGACCCTGTCCGGCCGCCTGCTCGGCGGTCACAGTCAGGTCGGGGCCCAGCCACACTGCCGCAACCAACACGGCAGCCCCGAATAGCAGGATTCGTCTGGAAGAACTCATACGCCTCAGCCTCCGGCCGTACTCTACCTTTGTTCGCAGTCGTTAGAAAGTAGCTTCCGTCGTGGCGGGCCGTAAGCCGAATTCTGTTTCCACCGTCGCCCACCCTCGCGCCTTGCGGCACTCAGGCAGGCTATGGCGGACGACGATCATTCCTCAAGGCCGGTGATTGCTCACCGGCTCCAGCAGCCTACCCGGAGGCATCGGACGGGCCGTCCTCAAGCGCCTCCCTATTTGGCCTTGCTCCGTGCGGGGTTTTGCCTGCCATCTGCCTTACAGCAAACGCGGTGCGCTCTTACCGCACCTTTTCACCCTTACCTCGCCATAGCTCAAGGTCCAAAGACCGAGAGCGACGGCGGGCGGTATATTTTCTGTGCCACTAGTCCTTCGAGTTGCCCCGACCGGGAGTTACCCGGCGCACTGCCCTGCGGAGTTCGGACTTTCCTCCCTTCGACTCGCTTTTGACGCGAGTCGAACGGCGATCATCCAGCCCACCACGACGGAAGTCTTGAGGGTACCTTATCCGTCGACTTCCTGCCCGATTCCATACTGCTCGAGTTTCTTATAGAGGTTGCTGCGCGGGGTGTCGATGACCTCGGCCGTTTTCGAGATATTCCAGGCATGTTCCCTCAGGCGGTCCACCAGCCAGGCCCGCTCGGTGGCTTCCTTGAACGCCCGCAACGTCGCTGCGGCCGGCACCGCCACGGCCGCGCCCGCCGCCGGCGGCGCCGCCGGGCCGCTGCCCGGCCCCAGGCCCACCACGTCAGTCACATCCCGAGCGCCGATCACGTCGCGCTCCGACATGATGAGCAACCGCTCAACCACGTTCTTGAGTTCGCGGATATTGCCACGCCACCGGGCCTGCTTCAGGGCCTCGATGGCCTCGCGCGAGAAACTCGCCGAACGGCGGTTGTGTTCCTGACTGAATTGGGCCGTGAAGTGGGAAACGAGCGCGGGAATATCCTCGATCCGTTCCCGAAGCGGCGGCGCCTTGATGGGAATCACACTGAGGCGGAAGTATAAGTCCTCGCGGAAGCGGCCTTCTGCGATTTCCTCTTCAAGGTCCTTGTTGGTCGCGGCGATGACACGCACGTCCACCTTGATGGTCCGCGCCGAGCCCAGCCGTTCCACTTCCCCCTCCTGCAGCACGCGCAGGACCTTGGCCTGGGTCTTCGGACTCATGTCCCCGACTTCGTCGAGAAAGATCGTGCCTCGGTCGGCCTGTTCAAACTTGCCCGTCTGTTTCTCCGTGGCTCCCGTGAACGCACCTCGTTCGTGTCCGAACAACTCAGACTCGATCAGTTCTTCGGGGATGGCCGCACAGTTCACCTGCACAAACCGCTCCTTGGCGCGCAGGCTGTTGCGGTGCACGGCGCGCGCAATCAGTTCCTTGCCGGCGCCGCTTTCGCCGAGAATCAGTACCGTGGCGTTGGTCGGTGCGGCACGGCGCACCTGATCCATGACCGCGCGCAACCCGCCGCTCTCGCCCACCACCTGATGCCGCGTTTCAAGCGCCGACCGCAATTGGCGATTCTCGCGACGCAGCGTCCCCAGTTCCAGGCCCTCGCGCACGGCGTCGAGCACGTAGTCCTTCGACAGCGGCTTCTCAATGAAACGAAACGCGCCGAGGCGACCCGCTTCAAGCGCGGTGGTCGTGTTGCCATGCGCGGAGACAATCACCACCGGCAATGAATCGTTCATCCCGCGCAACCGGCTGAGCACGTCAAGCCCGTCCATGCCCGGCATCTTGACGTCTAGAAACACCAGGTCCGGCGCCTCCTTCTCGACCAGCGCCAGGCCCTCCTGACCCGACGCCGCCACCTGCACGTCGTATCCGTCGTACTCCAGCAGCATGCGCATCGTGTCGCGAATGGCCGGCTCGTCGTCTATAACCAGAAGTCGTGATTTCATGAGGGGTCGATGATCACCGAATAAATCGCCCGCTGGTCGGTCACCGGGTCGAACACATACACCGCCACGGAGGCGCCGGGTTGAAGAGCCGCCACAATTCGGCGGAACTGGACCGCATTGGCAATCCGTTGCCGGTTGATCTCCATGACGACCTGACCGCGCCGCAGCCGCGCCTGCCGCGCCGGGCCTGCCAGGTCCACGTCGCTGATGATGACGCCGCTGACCGACTCGGGCAGCGCATTCCGCCTGACCGTGGCATCATCGATGTCCCGCACGATCATGCCGAGCGGGCCCTGCTCCTGACTCAGGGCCGGCCGTACCCCGCCGGGCGGCTGCGCCGGCCTCACCGTTGAGGGGAGCGGACGTTCGGTCAGCTTGAGCGTCACCATCTGTCGCGAGCGATCGCGCCACACGTCGAAGCGCACCACAGTTCCTGGAGCCTTGGCGGAAATGTATCGAATCAGGGCGTCATCGGACGCCACATCGATGTCATCGATCGCCGTAATCAAATCGTAGGGCCGAAGCCCCGCGCGGGCCGCTGGTGTCTCGGCCGGCACGTCCTGCACGAGTGCACCGCGGTCGCGCGCCAGTTGCAGCGCGCTCTGCAGGCGCGGCGTGGCGGTGGTCAGCACGACCCCCGCATACCCACGCGCCACACGCCCACGCTCCCGCAACTGCGGCAGGACCGTCACGATCTGGCTGATGGGAATCGCAAACCCGATGTTCGAAGCCTGCGAACTGATCGCGGTCGTCATGCCGACGACCTGTCCGCGGCTGTTGATCAGCGGTCCTCCGCTGTTGCCGAAGCTGATGGCGGCATCGGTCTGGATGTAGGCGTCAAGGCTCTGATCAAAGAGCTTGCGGCCCAGGAATGACACCACCCCGACCGTCACCGAATGGACGTATCCCATGGGGTTGCCAATGGCGCAGACCCATTCCCCCACGCGGAGCACATCGGAGTCGCCCAGCACCGCCACAGGCAGCAGACCCGACGCGTCGACCTTGAGGAGCGCCACATCGATGGCGGGATCCGTACCCACAACTGTGGCGCGCAGCGCGCGCCCATCGCCGAGTGTAACGGTCACCAGATCGGCACCTTCCACCACATGGTGATTGGTCAGGATGAACCCGGCGGCATCGATGATGAATCCACTGCCCGCCCCTTCGCGTGGCGCGCCATTCTCATCGGACATGTCGCGCTGAAACCGCCGCGGCGCGCGGCCACGCGCCTCGCGAGCCACGGCGTCCACATTGACCACCGCGCCGTTGACGCGGGCGGCCACGGCCGCGAAGTCCACGCCGGCCCCGGCGCTCACCGCGGAGGGCACGAGCGCCCCTGTGCTGATGGACAGCGGGCGGGTTTCAAGCGCCGCAGGCGTGACCACACCACGCCGCGACCCGGAGGGAGTGCCCCCGGCCGCGACGAGGCCCAGCAGGAACCCCACCGTGGCGGCCAGCGCGACCAGCGAAACTGCCAAAGCCCTCATATCGAATCCGCAGCGTTCAGTATAAGCGCCTCAAATTCCGCTTCATCGAGGACCTCGACGCCCAGCGTCCGCGCCTTGTCCAGCTTCGATCCCGCCTCGGCGCCCGCCACGACGTAGCGGGTCTTCCTGCTCACCGACCCCGACACCTTCCCGCCCAGGCGCTCGACCGCCGCGGCGGCCTCCTCGCGCGTCCGCCCGGCCAGGGTGCCGGTGAGGACAAAGACCCACCCCGTCCACGGCCGGGGTGCGTTCTCCGCATCCGCATGGGCGTCGGCCATGACCACACCGTGCGCGGCCATGTCATCAAGCATGGCCGCATTGGCCGGCTCGTCGAAGAATGCGCGAACCGACCGCGCGACCACCGGACCAATCTCACCGACACTTTCGATTTGTTCGACCGTCGCCGACCGCAGCGCGGCGACCGTGCCAAACGCCTTCGCCAGGGCCCGTGCCGCTCCTTCACCGACATGCCTGATCCCCAGCCCATGCAGCACGCGCCAGACATCAGCCGTCTTGCTCTTCTGAATTTCCGCCACCACGTTGGCTGCAGACTTCTGGCCCATGCGCTCAAGCACCGCCAAGGCGTCCGGCGTCAGGCGATAGAGGTCGGCGAAACTCCGGACCAGACCCGCGTCGATCACCTGGTTGACGAGCGCCTCGCCCAGTCCCTCGATGTTCATCGCCTTGCGCGCCGCGAAGTGTTCAAGGCCGCGTCGCAGTCGGGCAGGACATGACGCATTCTCGCAGCGCCACACCACTTCGTCCTCGGCCTTGGCCAGCGGCTGCCCGCAAGACGGACAGGCGGCCGGCATACACCACGGAGCCGGGGGCGGGTCGGGTCTCTCGTCCAGCACCGGCCCAATCACCTTGGGAATGATGTCGCCGCCTTTTTCGACGACGACAAGATCGCCCGCGCGGATGTCGCGCCGGGCCACGTCCTGCTCGTTGTGCAGCGTCGCGAGTTGCACCGTGGTGCCGCCCAGGCGCACCGGTTCCAGTACGGCATACGGTGTCACGGCTCCCGTGCGGCCGACGTTCACCTCGATCCGGAGCAGCCGGGTGCGTGCCTGCTCGGCCGGGAACTTGAAGGCCGTGGCCCAGCGCGGAAACTTGGCGGTCGCCCCCAGGCGGGTGCGCAGCGTCATGTCGTCGAGCTTGATCACGACGCCGTCCGTCTCAAACGGCAACGCGTGACGCTTCTCGCGCCAGGATTCACAACAATCAATGACCGCATCGACGCCGCTGCACCGCGTCGAATGCGCCTCGACTGGAAGCCCCCACTGGCGCAGCCTCTGCAGCACACCATCGTGGGTGTCAGACACTGCTGGCGCGCCGGCGGGCACGACGACCTGATAGACGAACACCCGCAACCCCCGGCGGCTCACCGCGGCCGAATCCAGGGTTCGCATGGTGCCGGCGGCCGCGTTGCGCGGATTCGCAAACGCCGGCTCGCCGTCCGTCTCGCGCTCGTGATTCACGCGGACAAACTCGGCCCGCGGAAAGTAGACCTCGCCCCGCACTTCGATCAACGCCGGCGCGTCCGCCTTCAGGGTCAGCGGCACCGACCGAAGTACCCGGATGTTCGACGTGACATCCTCCCCGTGCACGCCGTCCCCCCGGGTCACTCCGCGGCGCAGCCGCCCGGCGTCGTACGTCAGCGCGATACTGAGCCCGTCGATCTTCAGCTCGGCGACATACGCCAGGGCCGAGTCCTCCGGCACGTCCAGCCCTCGGCACACCCGGCCGTGAAACTCTCTGAGGTCGGTCACGCTATAGGCGTTGTCCAGGCTCAGCATCGGCTCGAGATGATCGACGGTGGCGAAGCCCTCGGCCGGCCGGCCGCCCACACGCTGGGTCGGCGAGTCGGGATCGGCAAGTTCGGGATGCTGTGCTTCCAGGTCGAGCAGTTCGCGCATGAGCGCGTCAAACTCCGCGTCCGAGATCTCCGGCGCGTCGTGCACGTAGTACCGCTCTTCGTGATGCCGGATTCTGTCGCGCAGGGCGGCGAGACGTTCGGCGGGCGTCACACTACCGGTCGCGCTGCAGCACGTAGTCGGCAAGCGACGCCAGCCCGTCGCGCTCGGCTGACGCCGGGAAGGCGTCGAGCAGATGGGTGCGCGCCGACCGCGCAAACATCACCGCACGTTCGTAGGCGGCGTCCACGGCACCGTGAGTCGCCAGCAGTCCCTTGATGGTCTGCCACGCCTCGGGACTCACCTGACGCTCAGTGACCACGCGTTGGATCAGTTCCGCCACCTCGGGCCCGGTGCGTTGCTGCAGGAGGATGATCGGGAGCGTGACTTTCCCTTCCCGCAGGTCCCCACCGATGGGCTTGCCGAGCACCGCCTCATCCGACGTGTAGTCCAGCACGTCATCCACGATCTGGAACGCGATGCCGAGGTTGAAGCCGTATTCACGCAGCGCCACGCGCTGCGCGGGTGTGCAGTTGCCCAGCACGCCACCAATCTCCGCGCAGCCCGAGAACAAGTACGCCGTCTTCCGGCGAATGATCTCCAGGTGTTCGTCCTCGGTGATGGCGCCATCCCCCATCTTCGTCAACTGGTAGAGTTCGCCTTCGATCATGCGCAGCGTGACTTCGCACAACAGCCGGACGACCTCAAGCGAGTCCTGTGTCAGCGCCATCGCCATCGAGCGGATGTAGAGGTAGTCGCCCAGGAGCACGGTGACGTCATTGCCCCACCGCGAATGCGCGGCCAGCCGGCCCCGCCGCGTTTCCGCCTCATCGATGATGTCGTCGTGGACGAGCGTCGCGGTATGGATGAACTCGACGACGGCGGCGTTCAGCACGTCGCGGTCTCCGGTGTAGCCGCACATCCGCGCCGACAGGAGCAGGACGGCGGGACGCACTCGCTTGCCGCCGCTCATCTGGATGTAGCGGCCCATCTGCGGGATCAGATCGACTTTGGACTCGAGGTGGCGCGCGAACTCCTGTTCAACGCGCCCCAGGGCCTCGCGCACCGGTTCGAAGATCGCCCCGAGGTCCGGAACGGATGTGGCAGAAGGGTTCACAAATAGGGTCTCGCCGGGGTTCTGGCAGTAAAAACTGTTGGGATCAGAACACAGGTTTCGACAGAGTGTCAACGCGAGGCACGCCCAGGAGGCGGTCCAGATTCGCGCGGATCTGCACGGCCATCAATTCGACCGCCACCGCATGCAGGGCGGCCACCTGCCGCACCGTCTCGGTCACGAAGGCCGGTTCGTTCCGCTTGCCCCGATGGGGCACGGGCGCCAGATAGGGCGCATCCGTTTCCACCAGGATTCGATCCAGCGGAAGGCTGCCCACAACGTCGCGCAGCGACCCCGCCTTGGGAAACGTCACAATGCCGGGAATCGAGAGATAAAAACCCAGATCGAGCGCTCGCCGCGCATCCTCGGCCGTCCCCGTGAAACAGTGCATCACGCCGCGCAGGCGGCCCGCGCCAGCATCCTCAAGGATCCGGATCGTGTCGTCGGCAGCCTCGCGCGTGTGAATCGCCACCGGCAGATCGAGTTCCACAGCCAGCCTCACCTGCGCCGCGAACACCTCCTGCTGCACCGTCACCGGGGCAAAGTCATAGTGGTAGTCGAGTCCCATTTCGCCCAGCATTCTGGCCTCGACCTTCGACGCGGTCTCCCGCACGGCTGCAACGGCATCGTCCACGCGTCCGGCGTACGCCCCTGCCCGATGCGGATGCACGGCCGTCGCGAAGATCACGCCCGGCCAGGCCGTTCGGACCGCCGCAACCCGCGCGTGCTCCTCTGGGGTGTCCGCCGACACGATGCACACCGCCTGCGCCACACCGGCCTCGCGCGCCCGTGCCGCCACATCCGGAAGGTCGGCGAGGAACGCCTCATCGGCCAGATGGCAGTGCGAATCAATAAACATCGGCCACGGCAATCTGAAATCGGTAATCGGCTCTACCGAATCCTGGTGCCGGGTGCCGGGGGCTGGTCGAACGCCACCAGCATCGGCTTGCCGCCGTCGGGACTTGCCGCCAGGATCATCCCGTTGGACTCGATGCCCATCAGTTTCGCGGGTTTCAGGTTGGCGACGATGGCGACGGTGCGGCCGATGAGAGCCTCGGCCTCGTAGGCTTCTGCGATGCCTGCCACGAGGGTGCGCTGCTCGGTGCCCAGATCGATCTGCAATTTCATCAGCTTCTTGGAGTTCGGTACGCGCTCGGCCGTCAGCACTTTGGCCACGCGCAGATCGATCTTCATGAAGTCTTCAATTGAGATGCGCGTCTCCATCGGCCACTGGGACGCGGGTTGTGCACGCGCGGGTGTGATCTCTTCTGACACGGACGTCTCCTTTGGTTCCAAACGCGGCCACAACGCGGCACCAGACACGACGAACCGCTCGCCGCTCTCCCGCCATTGGCCATCTTGTGCCCACAGGGCCTGGGCACCTGCCGGTGGATCACCCACGCGCCGACGAATCTCGTCGCACGCCGACGGCATCACCGGCGACAACATCACGGCGGCCACGCGCAGGGCCTCGGTGGCACTCCACAACACCGTATCCAGCGCGTCGGTGTCCCCGGCGGCCCCGGCCTTGGCCAGCTTCCACGGCGCTTCGGTCGCGATGTACTCGTTGATGCGATCCACGAATTGGAACACTGCGGCGCACGCGACATCGATCGCCAGGTCGTCAAAGGCGGCTTTCCAGCGGGTCGCCGTCTCAAGGCCCGCGGCCGCCAGTGCAGGCGCGATCGGCGTGGCGCGCAGACGCCCGTGCCGATACCGCTCGGCCATGGCGGTGACACGGCTCACCAGATTTCCGAGATTGTTCGCCAGGTCCGCGTTGTACTTTTCTTCGAACCGATCCCACGAAAAGTCACCGTCGTTGCCGAAGACAATCTCCTTCGAGAGGAACAGCCGCAACGGGTCCGGGCCGAACTTCCCCACCGCGTCGAGCGGATCCACCACCGTGCCAAGGGACTTGCTCATCTTCTCGCCCTTGAACAGCACCCAGCCATGACCAAAAATCTGGGTGGGCAGCGGCAGGCTCGCGCTCAGCAACATCGCCGGCCAGACCACGCAGTGAAAGCGCGTGATGTCTTTGCCCACCAGGTGCACCACCTGACGCCGCGGCTCGCCTGTCTGTACCCACCAATGGTCGAACAACGTCGCGTCGGTGCCGTACCCGACGGCTGCGGCATAGTTGATCAGCGCGTCGTACCAGACGTACACCACGTTCTCGGGCGCGAACGGCAACGGAATCCCCCACGCCTGCCCCGCACGGCTCACCGAAATATCTTCAAGGCCTCCCTCGAGCAGCCGCAGCATTTCGTTACGCCGCGACTCTGGCGCCACAAAATCGGGGTGTGCCGCGTAGTGCTCCAGCAACGCGTCGCGATATTTCGACAGGCGGAAAAAGTAGTTCTTCTCCGTGATCCAGTCCGGGGTCGTGCGATGCACCGGACACTGGCCTTCGACCAGGCCTTTGTCGGGCTTGAATTCTTCGCACGAGACGCAGTACCAGCCTTCGTAGACGCCCTCGTAGATATCGCCACTCACGAAGGCGTGCTGCACCATCGCCTGCACCGCGGCCTTGTGCCGGGGTTGCGTCGTGCGGATGAAATCGTCGAACGAAATATTGAGCCCGGCCCACACAGACCGGAATTCGCCTTCCATCCGGTCGCAATACGCGAGCGGATCGAGGCCGGCGTCGGTGGCCCGGCGAAACACGTTCTGGGAGTGTTCGTCGTTGCCCATCACCAGCCGCACCTCGTCGCCGGCCAGCCGATGGTATCGGGCGATCACATCGGCAGCGATTTTTTCGTAGGCCGTGCCCAGGTGGGGCCGGTTGTTGACGTAGTCGATGGCGGTGGTCAGGTAGAAACGGGACATGGTCGAGTGATGGAAACGTCCATTGTAGCCGGAGCGCGTCAAATCATCCCATGCTCCCGAAACGACCAGTACGCCCCGTCGGCCAGCACCAGGTGGTCCATGAGCGGTACGCCGATGAGCGCGCCGACCTTGGCCAGACGAATCGTGAGCGTGTGGTCGTCCCGGCTTGGAGAGGGGTCACCGGACGGGTGGTTGTGAAAGACGATGACGCCGGCGGCCCCGGCGGCGATGGCGGCCCGAAACACTTCGCGCGGATGGGCCAGGGAGGTGTCGAGCGACCCTTCTGAAATCACGTGGTCACGCAGCAATCGCTGCTTGGTGTCGAGCAGCAGTACGCCGAACCGCTCAACGGGATGCGCACCGTAGCGTGGCAGCAGGTGCTCTGCAGAATCTCTCGCCGTCAGGAACTGGGGCCGAAAGGCGGCGCGCCGTGTCAGCGTCCGGCGGCCCAGTTCGATCCCGGCCAGCACACGGGCAGCCTGAGCCGTGCCGATGCCGGGCAGCCGGCACAACTCGTCCCGCGACATCCGCGTGAGGCCATGCAGGCCGGGCGCCTGCTCCAGCAACGCGACGGCAAGCCGATGGGCTGAACGGCCCGCGGCCCCGTGTCCAAGCACGATCGCCAGCAGCTCCACGTCCGACATGGCCACCATGCCAAGTCGTTCGAGTTTTTCGCGCGGGCCTTCTCTGTTCGGGGGCGGACCGGCATCAGGCGGGGGCACGCGATCGCGACCTGCAAGATCTGGGCGCAGCAGGCACGCGGCGTATTCCCGATGGTCCGCGCGTACGGCTCGCAAAAATTGCCAGCTGGAGCTGGTCCTGACGTTGCGTTATCTGACGACCCAGCCGAACCCAAGTACGGCCGCCACGATGACGACGAAGCCCACGATGTCGAGTACGACACCGTAGCGCATCATCGTGCCAATCGGAATGTAGCCGCTGCTGTACACGATCGCGTTGGGCGGCGTCGAGATCGGCATCATGAAGCCCATACTGGCGCCGAGCGTGGCCCCAAGCGCGGGCTCCAGCGGTGACACGCCGGCCGCAACCGCCACCGCGATCGCCGTCGGTACCACAACCGTGGCGGCGGCGGTGTTCGAGGCCGCTTCCGACATCAGGATGGCGACGCCGGTGAAGACAATCGTCAACCCTGCGGTGCCTGCGCCGGGCACGTAGCTGACCACCCAGCGCCCGAAACTGTCGGCCAGGCCTGTCGAGTCGGCCAGTCCTCCCATGGCCAGTCCGCCGCCGAACAGGAGAATGATCCCCCAGTCAATGTTCGACGCTTCTTCCCACGTCAACGTGAACCGGCGCGCGCGCCAGCTGATCGGCAACACGAACAGCAGCAGCGCCCCGATGATGGCCGCGATGGATTCCGGGAACAGGATTGTGGTTCGCAGGGTCAACCAATGGGTCTGCCCCAGCAGCAGGGCGAGCAGGCCCGGCAGCGTCCACAGCAACACGGTGGCGGCAAACGCCAACACCACGTTGCGTTCGCCAGTCTGCATGGAACCGAGCTTGCGCAGTTCCTCGCGGACCGACGCCGTGGCTGCCGCACTGAGGCGCACATGGCGTGCCGCGGGATACAACATCCAGGCGGCCAGAGCGCCCATCATCACGATGACGAGCGGCACACCCAACGCCATCCAGCCGGCGAACGAAATATCAATGCCGGCGTTTTTGAGCAGCAATGCCTTGCCGATCAGGTTCGGGGGCGTCCCGACCGGCGTCGCCATCCCTCCAATTGACGCCGCAAACGACGTCACCAACATCATCGTCATCGCAAACCGCTGGAATGCCGGGTCGTTCGAGCGTCCCCGGCCCAGTTCCGAAAGCACCGCCATGCCGAGGGGAAACAACATGGCAGTGGTCGCGGTGTTGCTCATCCAGGCCGACAGCACAGCGGCGACCGTGGCGTACACCACGACCAGACGGAGGGCGCTCGTGCCGATCCACGGTGACGCCAACGCTGAAAAAGCCATGCGCCGGTCGAGGCGATGCACAAACATGCCTTCGGCCAGGATGAAGCTGCCGATGAACAGGAAGATGATCGGGTCGGCGAACGACGCAAACGCCGTTCTGGCATTGGTAATGCCCAGCAACACGGCCAGCGTCGGGCCGAGCAGCGCGGTAGCCGCCAGCGGAATAGCCTCGGTCATCCACAGCGTCACCATCAGCGCCAGCACGGCGCTCAGCGTGTGGGCGTTGTCGGACAGACCCGGCGTGGGCAGCAGCAAAATCCCGAGGCACAACAGCGGACCCGCGAAGAGGCCAAACGTGCGACGACGCCGGTTGAACAGCTCCTCTGCGGGAGAGAACGTCGCCCCGGTTTCTGAGGCCTTGTGAAAACGCCTCACGGCGTTCCCCACCATTCAACGGCGCCCGTCAGTTCGGCGCACCCGGTCAGCAGAATCCCTGAGTCAGTCCACTCCACACGTTGTGTGCCTCCAGGCGAGACCACGTCTGAGACGCGAGCCGCGCCGCCGTACATCGCCGTCGCCACGGCCGCCGCACACGCGCCGGTTCCCGACGCTTCGGTGGGGCCCACGCCGCGTTCCCAGATCAGAATCCTGATTCGGTCAGGTGCTTCGACAGTCGCAAGTTCGACATTTGTCCCTTCAGGGAAACACGGATGCACCGCCAAGCCCGCCGCCACGGTGTGCAGCCGATCGAAGGTGAGATCTCCCGGTGGCCCGATGACGACGCATTGCGGGTTGCCGACCCGAAGGACCACGGCGGTGACGGTGTGGCCGGCCACGTCTATTGGCACCTGACGCAGCCCCTCGGGCTGGCCCATCTCCGCCCGACACGAATATCGCGTGCCGTCGATCCCGAGCACCTCGATCGACCGAAGACCTGCGTCGGTTTCGAGCACCACCTGCGCACCTGGCCCGAGGCCTCTCGTTCGCGCCAGCCAGGCGGCGACGCACCGGATCCCGTTGCCCGAGATTTCGGACCGGCTCCCGTCGGCATTCAGCAGCCGCGTACGGGCCCCTCGCTCGGTCTCGACCACGATCATCAGTCCGTCGGCGCCAATCCCCCCATGCCGATCGCACACCCGGCGCGCGAGGGACGCGACGTCTGCCGACGGGGCCGTGTCGGCGGCTGGCAAGAGCAGAAAGTCGTTGCCGTAGGCATGAGCCTTCACAAGCCGCATCGGCTAGGCGCCCTTCCGGCAGGACGCGAGCAGGTGCCAGCCATACTTCCGCACCCACGAACGCGGCAAAGCGTTGAACGTACCGACGAAGAAGGTGTTGAACGCCAGCCCTTTCCACCCCTTGTGCAGCCGCGACCTCACTGGAAAACGCTCGAAGATCAGGTCCACTTTCGAGAAAGGCTTCAGCAACGCGCTGAACTCGGCCGCCGAATACCGTTTGAGTACGGGCGCGTCCTCATGCTCGAGCGGGGTTTTCATGACCTTCGACAAGGCGTTGAGCCACGAGCGCCTGTTGTAGCCCTGAAAGACAGCCAGCCCGCCCGGTCGCAGTACGCGATGGATTTCGGCGACCATCCGACGATCGTTGCCGGTGTATTGCACCACTCCGTGAGCGAAGACCAGGTCAAATGAGTCATTCGCATAGGGGAGGTGTTCGCCATCGACCACATCCAACCTCGCCGACAGCCCCTGGTGCCCAAGGTTCTGCCGCGCCAGCGTGATCGCGCTGTCCGCAATGTCCACACCGGTCACGCGAGCACCGGCTCTGGCGAACCGCACGACCTCCACGCCGGCGCCGCACCCGACATCCAATACGTCCCGGTCCTTCCACTCGTCAAAGTGGATGAGGTTGAGCAGATGATGCAGCTTTTCGAAGTGATACTGGTCGAGATCAGAGAAGAACCCGGGGCTCCCTGGAGCGTGGGTGGAAATCTCAAGATCGTGGATATGGGTATTCCAGTACTCGCGGACGCGTTCGTTCATGCGCGACTTACTATATGGCAGGTATGACACGAGACCTTTCCCGACTGCGCACCGACACCTTTGACGTGCTCGTGGTCGGCGGCGGTATCCATGGCTTGTTTACGGCATACGACGCGGCCGCCCGCGGACTGCGCGTGGCGCTCATCGAGCGGGATGACGTCGGCAGCGGGATTTCTGCCAATCACCAGCGGACCATTCACGGAGGCCTGCGCGCGCTGCAATCGTTCCAACTCCTGAAGTGCCGGAGTCAGATCGCTGAACGGCGCGCCTGGGCACGGATCGCACCGCATCTGCTGCGGCCCCTCCCCTTTCTGATTGGCACGTATCGCGGCACCCGGCGCTCCCGGTGGGCTGTGCGCGCGGGGTTCAAGCTGTACGACGTCATTGGGAAGTCGCGCAACCAGCACGTGTCGCCCGAACTGCATTTGCCGAACACGCGGCTTGAGTCATCCGCCGCCACACAACGCTTTTTTCCCGGCATTGCTGCAAAGGGCCTGTCGGGTGGCGCCATCTGGTACGACTACCAGACGATCCATCCTGACCGCCTGACGTGGACCGTGGCCATGGCGGCCGATCAGGCCGGCGCGGTCGTGGCGACGTATGTGGAGGCAGTCGCGCCGATTCGCGAGGGCGCGCGCCTGACGGGCGTCTCGTGCCGTGATGCCCTCACCGGCGACGTGTTTGATGTGCGCGCGGGCGCTGTGGTTCTCTCGGCTGGCACGGGCCTGGGTGCCCTGCACGAACGCTTCGGCGTCACCGGCGCGCCTCCGCTGGTGCGCGCGATGAACCTGCTGATCGACGGGCGGGCCAAAGACATTGCCCTCGCCGCAGAATCGGCGCAAGGGCGCATGTTGACGGCGGTACCCTGGGCCGGCGGCGTCCTCGTGGGCACGTTCCAACCGGACGGCGCGGTCAACGCCGATGACGCAACCTCTCTCGAACCCATCGTCGAGGCCTTCCTGACCGAGATTCGTTCGGCCTTCCCAGGGCTTGCCGCCTCCCGCAAGGATGTGCGGTTTGTGCACCACGGCCTGGTGCCGGCGCAAAAGACCCCCAGGGGCTTCGACTTGCTGGCGGAACCGCAGTTCCTGACGCACGACGTATTGCCCGGGCTCTTCAGCCTCGTGGGTGTGAAATACACCACCGCCAGGCTGGCCGCCGAGCGTGCCGTGGACGCTGTGGTGCGAGGCGCCGGAAAGAGCGCAAGGCCGTGCCGGACAGGCACCACGGTTCTGCCGCACGCCGACATTGCCGACAGCGACGGCCTCCTGCAGGAAACGTCGCGCGCACTGGGCCTCACACTTGAGAAGGCCGTCCACGCGCATCTGGCCGGGTGGTATGGGACGGAAGGGCCGGCCGTGCTGCGCTGCGCCCATGCCGAGGGCGCGCTGGCGCGCCTCAGCCCGGCCAACCCTGTCATAGAGGGTGAAGCCATCTATGCCGCGCGTCATGCGGCCGCCGTACGGCTTGACGACGTGGTGTTCCGCCGGACTGCGCTCGGGTCAGCGGGCCACCCGGGCGAGCCCGCGCTCTGCCGCGTGGCCGATTTGCTGACGCGCGAATGGGGTTGGACCAGCGACCGGCGCGAGGAAGAATTGGCGCGCGTGCGCCGACGATTCGCGTTGTAGCGGCAAGCGGCGCGGCTGAAGCCACGCCCTACTCTTTACTTCACGGTGAAGGCGTTGAACACCCACGTCAGTCCCGTGGACACGCCCCACCTGGGATCCCGATCGGTGATGCCGAGCATCAGCGCCGCGTCCAGGCGCACCGGTCCACGCGTGAGACGCGAGCCCACGCGCATCGCGGCCCGGCTCTCGGTGCCGACAATCGCGGTGCCGGTGCGTGTGTTTGCGCGGCCATTCAGTTCCGCCACCACCTCGGCGCCATTGGCGATCGCCCGGGCAATCGACACACCGTAGATAAACACGTCGTTCTGCCGGTCGCCGCGCGTCGGATCGCCGAGAATCGCGAACCCGGCATTTCCCACCACGCGGACCTGCTGAACGGTCTTGCCTATCGCAAGGCCGAGTGCGAAGTCCGTGGTATCGAGTCCCAGGCCGCTTTCGTTGCCGGCATTGGGCAGTCGCGTGGCAAACCGAACAGCCATCGACGGGCGTCGCAGGCCTTCGGACACAAAACGGACCTTGGCGCCGACCACCAGATCCTCCACATCCGTCGTCGAATCGCCGGTGATGTCCAGCATCCCGGAGAGGGGCCCCGCGACCCGTTCGGTGATGGCCAACCGATTGCGGAGGCCGCCGTCGATCTGGATCTCGGCGATCGAGCTCACCCCAAAACTCAGGCCCAACGTGCCGATTCTCGAGAGATTGCCTTTCAGGCCCGAGGCCGGAAAGACCGCTCCGCGGCTGTAATCAATGCCAGCCTCGAGCAGAATCTGGCCGGGCCCAACCGTCTCGGGGTCTTCGGTGACCAACGGTCTCGACTGCGCCCACGCGGGCACGGCCAACCCCATCATCACCACGCCGAGCACAAACCTCTTCATCACTGTCGTCATGTGTCACTCCGCGAATCGATCCAAATGGTGACGGGGCCGTCGTTGACCGACGCCACCTGCATATCAGCCTGAAACACGCCCGTCCGGACCACGAGCCCCGCCTCCCGCAGGCGCGACACGACACCCTCGTACAGGTCATTGGCCACGTCCGGCGCAGCCGCCCCGATGAACGAGGGCCGGCGACCCCGCCGCACATCAGCGAGCAGGGTGAATTGCGAGACCGCCAGAACGGCCCCGCCCACGTCCACTACGCTCAGGTTCATCTTGTTCGCCGCGTCGCTGAAAATCCGCAAATCCCGGATCTTGGCCGCGACATAGTCGGTATCGGCCGTTGTGTCTCCGTTCGCCACCCCAATCAGCACAAGAAGGCCCTGCCCGATTTCAGACACGACCCGGCCTTCGATGGAGACCGAGGCAGACGACACGCGGGTAATCACCGCACGCATGAGGGGTTACCGAAGGGCCGCGGCGGTCTGGGCGACCGGGTAGAGCCGCGTATCGAGCAGGTGTCTCGGGGCCACGTTCCCGATGGCCTTGATCATCGAATTCTTGATATCGGGATGTTCCAGTTCCAACTCGGCAATCATGCGCTTGAGGCGCTGCCGCTTCAGGCTCAGGTCGCCGCAGGCGGGACAGCAGCAACCAATGATCGGCAGGTTGTTCTCCTGTGTGTAGGCTCGGGCCTCGGCCTCGGTGACATACACCAGGGGCCGGATGACGATGTGTTTGCCGTTGTCCGAGGTCAGGCGGGCCGGCATGGCCTTGAGCGACCCCTGGAAAAACACGTTGAGCAGCAGCGTTTCGACAAAGTCGTCCATGTGGTGCCCGAGCGCGATCTTGGTAGCCCCCACCGAATCCGCCAGCCGGTACAACACGCCACGACGCAGTCGTGCGCAGAGTGAACAGGGCGTCTCACCGTCTTCGAGGATGTCGTCCATGACGGCGCCGATCGTCGTGTGCTCGATGTCGACTTCCCATCCACGCTCAGCGCACGCCTCGGTCACGGCACTGTGTTTGAAATCCTTGTAGCCGGAGTTGACGTTGATCGCACAAATGGAAAACGTGATGGGCGCACGTTTGCGCAGTACGTCAAGGATCTGGATCAGCGCCCAGCTGTCTTTCCCCCCAGACAGACCGACCATCACGCGGTCGCCGTCTTCGATCAGGTTGTGTTCAAGAATCGCCTGAGTCGTTTTCTTGGCGATGCGGTGTTCGAGTGGTGTTCGGTAGGACATGGTGGTTATTGGCGCAGATGCTGTGTCACGAGAGTATCAACGACACTTGCCCATGTGAAACGCTCGGCCGTGGTCCTGGCCTGGGCGCCCAGGCGCTCCGCGAGTGTCGCGTCGGTGGAGAGGCTGGCCAGCGCTTCCCCCAGCGCCAGCGCGTCCGGGGCTGTGACGAGGCCGTTCACACCGTCCACCACGAGCTCGGCCGGTCCCCCGCTGTCGGTCACGGTGACCACCGCCTTGCCGGCGGAGAACGCTTCCACAGTGACAAAACCATAGTCTTCGCGCTTGGGCACAAAACACACGGCGCGGCACGTCGCGAGGTACTCCACCAACTGCTCATCCGAGACCCGCCCGGCGAACGTCACCCGTCCATCGAGTCCCAGACGCGAGGCCTCGCCACGCAGGGCGGCCTCGGCTTCGCCTTCGCCGGCAATGACACACCGCACACCCTGCGCGGCAGGCGTCGCCAGAGCCCGGAGGATCAAGTCAATCCGCTTGAGCGGCGCGATCCGTGACACCACAAAGATGAAGTCGCCGTACTCGTCGCAGCGGTAATTGCGCTGAGGCGCGGGCGGATACAGTACGCGCGAAGCCACGCCATTCCACCGCTGCAGGCGTTCCTGCACCGTACGCGACTGCGCGAACAGTTCCTTCAGGTGACGCGTGAAGCAATAGGTGTCGGCGGTGTGAATCAACCGGCGTCGCACGCCCTCTTTCCACCGGCCTTTCCACGACAGACGCGACGAGAACTCGTCCCAGAGGTCGTAATACTCCCGCATCGTGTGATTGAGCCAGCACACGTGCGAGTGGTGTCGCACGGCATAGGACGGATACCGCAACGAGATGACGTGATCGACGGGCTGGCCCCCAATCCGGGACACATCAGTCCGCCAGTTCGCGAGGTACTCGGCAGCCTGCTGCCCGAAGGGATGCGATGGCGTGGTGATGAGTCCGGCATCGTGCCCCGCGTCCTGGATGGCGGTGACCAGGGCCCGCGCGATCACCAGATGACCGCCTTCGACATGCGGCGGTGATGACGTAATGACTGCGACGCGCGCCATGCGATCAGGCTCGCAGGTCGCCGCCGGACTGGCCCGGGGGCTGGTCCAGCACACGCGCCGGCACGCCCACGGCCCTGGCGCCGGCCGGGACTGAGCCAAGGACGACTGCGCCGGCGCCAATAATCGCGCGGTCGCCGATGGACACGCCATCAAGTACTTTGGCGCCCGCACCAATCCAGACACCGGCGCCCACGGCGATGCCGTCTGACTTCCTGGGCTGGGCGTTCACCGCCACGGTCGGGTCACTGAAGTCGTGGTCGCCACCAATGAGATACGAATACGCGGCCAGCAGCGTGTGCGGGCCGATCGTGACTCGCCCGGCAGAAAACACCTCGCAGTTGAATCCGATGTTCACCCCGTCCGCCAGCGTGATGTCGCCGTTTTTGCACGACAGGATGGTATTGCGCCCCACGAACACGCCATTCCCGATGTCGATGCCCCGATTGGTTTCGCCTTTGGCATCGAGCAGGCAGTGGTCGTCGATCACCACGTTGTCACCGATGTGAATCTTGTGCGGGTGACGCAGCACAACATCACGTCCAAACACGACGTTACGTCCGCAGCCGCCAAGCAGTAGCGGATACGTGACCTTGCGGAGCATCAACCCCAGCGCGCCAGGCACGCACTGTGCGAGCAGCATGATGGCTTCGTATTTGATCAACGCCCCCCAGCCGGGTTTGCCCACGATGAGCGCGCTGTACTTCGCGCGCGCCCCTCCGGGCGCGTGGAACAACTGATCCTGCGCGCGCGGAATGTCCTGATCAGATCCAGTGCTGGCCACGGTACCACTCCAGTGTGCGCCCAATCCCGTCACGCAGATCCACGGCCGGCGCGAACCCGAGTTCGGCGCGTGCCCGCGAAATGTCAAACGCCCGGCTCTTGGTGAAGAAGTCTACACGCCGGCGATAGATCGGCGGCGCAACGCCGAAAGGCGCGCACACCGCCTCGCAGGCGGCACCCGCCAGCCAGAAGGGCCACACCGGCAACCGCAGCCGGGGCGGGGCCACGCCGGCCACCGACGCGGTCATCCCGATCAGTGCCTCCAGCGTCGTCACCTCGCCCCCGGCGAGAATGTAGACGCGGCCCGCCGCTGCGGGCACCGTGCCGCACAGGCGGAAGCCATCGCACAGGTCCTCCACATAGGTCAGGTGATAGAATATTTTGCCGTCGCCAAGCAGCAGGAAGCGGCTCCGCGCCACTCCACCAAACAACTTGAGCAGCCGGCGATCCCCAGGACCATAGATTCCGGAAGGTCGCGCGATCACCAACTCGACCCCGGTCTCCTTCGCGGCGGCGATGGCCAGGCGCTCCCCTTCGACCTTGGTTTCCTGATAGATGTCTCCCGGTCGCAGCGGCGCGTCTTCGTTCGCCGGTGGGTGTTCCACATCACCGTGCACGCCCACGGTGCTGCAGTGCACCACGCGCCGAGTCCCGGCGCCGGCGGCGGCCCTGACGAGCGACTCCACGCCGACGGCGTTCACCGCGCGATAGGCTGACGCGGGCAACCCGGCGGTGCGATAGAGCGCGCCGATGTTGTAGACGACGTCGATGTCGCGACACGCGGCGCGCAGACTGGCGGCGTCGGTCAAGTCGCCCCGCACGACTTCGATTCCTGCGTCGGCCAGGTCCCGCGCCTGTGCCGGTTGCCTGACCATGGCGCGGACGCTGTCACCCGCCGCCACCAATCGCCGGACGAGGTGTCCACCCGTGAATCCGGTGGCCCCGGTGACGAGCACTCTCACCGTTCGGCCACCATGGTCACGGGCGATCCCGCCAGCCGGAGCAGGCCGACGGCGCTGAGCACACGCTCGAGCCCGCGCGTGAAGCCCAGTGAGCCCACCGCCTTGTGAAACGCGATCGGAAGCACGAACTGTCGATGGATGTAGGCGACGCGGAATCCGTGTGCTTCAAACGCGGCGATGACGCTGCGCTCCGACATCACGCGGTACGACTCGACCTTGTGCCCCACGGCGCGCCTGACGTGGCGAACACCGCTCTCCACCGCGGCCACGCTCGAGATGGACGGAAAATCCACTACGACGCGGCGCCGCGCCACCCGGCACAACTCGCCCACGCACCGCGACCAGTCGGGCGTGTGCATCAGGACACGCAACGACACGGCCCCGTCAAAATGCGCGGCCGGAAACGGCAGGGCGTGCGCGTCGCCCACATCGAACGTCGCCGACACGCCTGCAGCGGCGGCACGCTCGCGCGCGACATCGAGCATCTCGGATGACGCATCCACACCCGTCACGGCCGCCCCAGCTCGCGCCAGACCAATGGCCGCGCGCCCCGTGCCAGTCCCGACATCCAGCACGGAACAGCCCGCCAATGGCTGGTCGCCAGCACCGGTCGCCAGGGGTGAAAACGCGTCCATGAGCAGGGTCTCCTGCTCGGCAAGCAGATACCGGCCGATGGGCCCGCTGAACCGCAGGGTGTCGAACCCCTCTGCCACGTCCTTGCTGGCGTAGTGCGTATAGCTGTAGTGCTGACGATTCACCGGACCAGGACCTCGTACGCGCGGCGTGTCTTTTCCACGAAGGCCTCGTCACTGTACTTCGTCGCGGCCAGAGCCCGGGCGCGTTCGCCGATGGCGACGGCGCTGGGGTCACTCAACGCCCGGAGCAGCCCCTGCGCCAGTTCGTCCGGAGTCGCGCCCGTCAGAATCGCCACATCGTCATTCAGGACCTGCGTGTGGGTGCGAAGACGGGTGGCCACAATCGGGCGGCCCGACCGGAGGTATTGGTAGATCTTCAACGGCGTGTTCGTGCCACTCGAGCGCGGCGACACGAGTGCGGTAGCCGCGTCGAGGTACGCCGGCACCTCGTCAGCGGGCCGCTGCCCCGTAAAGATGACGGCCGACGACAGGCCGAGACGTTCCACTGCGGCTCGCGCGCCGGCGACCTGTGCCGGCTCGCCGCCCACCATGACGAGTCGCGCCTCCGGACGCGCAGTTACCACGACTCGCATCGCGTGGTAGAGCAGGTCCAGTCCCTGGTAAGCCTCAAACGTTCCCGTATACAGCACCACCGGCGTCGTCTCGCCCAGGCCCAGGGACCGGCGCACCACGAGACCCGTGCCGGCAGACGGCGCCGCTCCTGAACCGGCCGCGTTCTCAATCAAGACGGTTGGGACCGGCAGGTTGAGCGCCTTCACGGTGTCGTCGAGATCTTCGCAAATCACAATGACCACGCCCGACCGCTTGATCATCAGGCGTTCGATCCATCCGAAGAATGAGGCCAGGCCCTTGAACCTGCCATACCCGAAGTTCGAGATCTGCTGAGGCAAGCTCGAGTGCATGTCGTACAGATGCGGCTTGCGCAGCAGCGCGGCGAGCACAATCCCGATCGCGCCGCCTTCCTCGTGTGAGTGGATGACGTCGTACCGGCGCGTCACGGCCAATCTCAGCGCCGTCAGCGACAGCAACGCATCAAGCGGCACTTTCGCCCACGAGGGCCCGATTCGCACGCGGGAAACAAACGGTGGGGCCATCGAGCGCACGATTCGCAGCCCTGGCATCTCGACGTCACTGCCAAACGGATACGTGACGAGATCGACGGTGTGCCCGAGGGTGGTCAACGCCCGAATGCGGTGTAATTCAGAAAATGGGGTCCCCCGGGGCTCGAAAAACGGCTCCGGCGCGATCATGAGAATGTGCATGCCGTCAGGGCCCGATCGCGTGGGCGTTGGGGCTGCCACTGATTGTACACCCGCGTGTTACACTTCGCCGCCGGTAGACACTGGCGTCGAACCTGATGACATACGCGCCCATTGGTCCTGACGCCCTCGGCCCCGCCAGCGACAACGACGCCAACGAGCCGCCCGTGCGATCGGGGCGCCAGACGTTGATCTGGACGATCAAGATCGTCGTGTCCGCCGGCCTGCTGTACGCCCTCCTGTCGCGCGTGGACCTGTCGCGGCTCTGGGCCACCGCACGAACCGCCTCCATCGCCTGGCTCGCAGCCGCGCTCGGCCTGTATTTTGCGATGGTGTTCATCAGCGCGTGGCGTTGGGGCGTGCTGCTGCACGCACAGCACATCATCGTGGGGCTCGGGCCGCTGCTTCGGTCCTACCTGGTCGCCACGTTCTTCAACAACTTTCTGCCCTCGAATATCGGCGGCGACGTGATTCGCGTGCGTGACACCGCACGTGTGGCCGGGTCCAGGACGCGTGCAGCCACCGTCGTGCTTGTGGATCGCGGGATCGGCCTGCTGGCCCTGGTGTTCATCGCCGCCATCGGTGCATCACTGGCCTCGGCGTCAAGCCCGGTCATTGCTGCGCTTGGTCCAGGTTTGTTGTGGCTGGCATTGGGCGTCGGCACACTGGCTGGCGGCATCGTCCTGCTGAAGCCCGGCGCCGTAGGCCGGCTGCTGGCACCGCTCAAGGCCCTCCACCAGGAGTGGGTGGAGGAACGCATCGGCCGGTTGGTGGGCGCGTTGGCACGTTTTCGGGAAACGCCCGCAGCCCTGGCGCTCGGGTTTGGCGGCGCCATTGTTGTGCAGGCGGTGCTCGTGCTTTTTTATGCGGCGATCGCGCGGGCGATCAACGTGCCGATTCCCCTCGCGCATCTGGCGGTGCTGATTCCCCTGTCGTTCATCGTGCAGATGGCCCCGGTCTCGGTGAACGGACTCGGCGTGCGCGAAGCGACGTTCAGTTATTACTTTGCCCGGCTGGGGCTGCCGTTGGAATCGGCTCTGGCGCTGTCATTTCTGGGCGCCGCGCTGGTGATGCTTTTCTCACTCTCGGGCGGCGTCGCGAACATGACGGGCGGTCAGCGGGTGGCCGACTCGGGCCAGCGCACCACTTCGTAGAGCGAGACGGGGCCTGTCGTGACGAGCGGCCGCAGATACTGCGCGTAGGGCGGGAACCGGCCTGACATCACCGCCGTCGCCGGCTCGTTGTAGGTGCGCCAATCGATGGCGACGTAGCGCACACCCCGTTCGCGCAAGAGCCGAAACGACTCATCATCCGGAAACCCATTGATCGGCACCGCAATCGCCTGAATGTCCGGGGGGATGAAATCACTGTATCCGTTCACCAGGGGTTGCCAGTGCCACATGGACCAGAACATGTGCTCGACGTGGGGAAACCATTCGCCGCGGCGATACGGAAACTGCAGCACGAGAGTGCCCGCCCTGGGCATGCCCGCAAGCACCTGATACGCCTCGGGCACCGGCGGCACGGTGCGCAGTGGCCATACGACGCGTAACTCAATCACCACCAGCGCCAACATCAGCGGCACGAGCCACAGCCTGCGCGGACCCGAGGATGACAACGCGGCCACGCCCCATCCGGCGAACACGGCCAGCCCCATCAAGACGAGGACGCCAAAACGCGAGGGCGCCCGCAGGAACGACATGAACGGGATGATGTCAGCCAGCCAGCCGTACAAGCCTGCGGTCGGGCCCAACGACGCCCACACAGCCATCATCGTCAGGCCGACGTAGAACCAGAAGACCCGGCGCGCCGGCGCAAATGCGGACGAGACCACGAGCCCCAGCAGACCGAGGGCCAGGATGGTGATGCCAGGAAACAACACTTCACCCGTACGGCCGACATACGCGTCGAGGCTCGTGCGCAGGGACTCGGGCAGCACCTTCGTGAAGGGGCCCGACTGCCCGCGCATGTAGGTGCGGTGATCGGCCGACAGATCGCGCGCCTCTTCAACATTCAAGGCGGACCGGAAGCCCACCTCATCGCGCATCGTGGCGTACGGCATGGCCACGGGAGCCACCAGCAGCGCCGCGACGAGGACCGCAGCACCAAGCCCCATCCAGTAACGTCGGGGATGCGGCTGCCCCGCCGCAAACCACAACGCGGCGAATCCCACGGCCAGCCCCATCATGATTCCGTAGTACGCGCACGCGAGCACGGAGAACGTGAGTGTTGCGCCAAGCACACTCCCCCGCCCGAGGCTCGGCGCTTCGGCAAAGCGATGCCACACGATCAGGACCAGGGGCACAACAAACACGAGCAGCAACTGCACATGTGCGGTGTGCGCCGACACGTAGGCAGAAAACGCGAAGCCCGCGGCAGGTGCCACTCCCGCCCACGGTGATCCCGTCAGCCGCCGCACGAGGTGCCAGGTCAACACAAAGGCCAGCACCAGACTGATGTAGACCACCACGTTATGCGCCGCGATCGGATTGCCCGTGATCGCATAGACGGGCGCCGCCATGGCGCCGGCCACGAGGTTGGCCTCGGAGTACGCCAGTGTGCCCTGATGCGGATGGAAGATGTTCGCGTTGAAGACGTTCGCCGGGTCGCTGAGCAACGCGTGCGCGACCCAGGCCACGTTCCACACGCTGAACTTGCCGTCGTGTGTATCAATGCGCGCGAGTTGCCCCGGAGCCGACATCATCGGCCAGGTCATCAGCACGGCGAGCACGGCGCCGAGGAGTGTGGCAAGGAGCGTCTGCCGTCTCATGTGCGGCTATCTGATGATCAGGGGCAGCACACGCACGCCGAGGAACCGGGTGTCGGGCGACCCCGTGCTTTCGGCCGGTGTGAAACCAGTGTCGGTGGTGATGTTCAGGCGCCAGATATAGCTGACCTGATCTTCCACGTTCTTGAATGGAAATCCCCGATCCGGAGCGAACTGCACAATGGCGGCCTGATTCGGACCGAGTGACACCCTCGCTCGCCGGCCGTCGAGTTCCATGTCGACGATGACCGCCAAATCACCGGCGGTCAATGTGAGCTGAAGACGACGCTCCGGCAGGTTTGTGCGCACCAGCAACTCTGCGCGGGAACGCCCTCGCGTCCAGAAGGTCACGCCGTCTTTTTCTCGCAGCCATGAGTTCTTGTCGAGATACATCAACTGAAATCCCGGGTGCCCTGGCTTCGCACCAAATCCACGAACCATCAGGTCACGCTCGGTCGCCACCGGCAGGTCGTTGTAGTTGGTCAGTTCGACGGGAAGCAGGCGAAGCGGACCGCTGAACGCGCGATCACCAGGACGCATGGACGTATCGAACGGGCTCAACACGAGGGGTGACATGAAGACTCCGCCGACCAGCCAGGGCACGAGCGATGCTGCCAATGATCGGACTGGCGGAATCAGGAACACGGCCACGCCGTAGACCCCCATGAAATACCGGTTGCCGACCGAACCTCCGCCGCCCATGAAGGTGTACGGCAAGGTGATGAGGAACACCATGACCTGTGCTGCGATTCCCGCCAGCACGAACCACTGCCAGGGCTGGCGCCCCTTTCCCGCCGTCAGGAACGCGGCCAACGCAAAAACAAAGGGAAAAAAATACGCCACGACTCCGCCATAGCGACCAATGACGAAGTATCCGAGGTTGGCCCGGAGGTTGCTCGAGAACATCTGCGGGTCAAACCACACGTTCGTGAGCGCCTTGCTCGTTTCCCTCGGAGCGCATACCTCGAGTCCTGCGCCAGGGGTCTCGAGTGGAAAAGCGTCATGGCAGGTGCGCCGATCGAACCCGCCCTGATAGTTCCACTCTCCACTGATGGCGCGATTCGCACCAAACCCAAGGCCTGCCGCCAGTACAAACCCGGCCGCCACGGCCGCGGCACGGCGCCACTCCCCCTTCCACAGCCACCACAGGCCCATCGGTACGCCGAGCAACGCGTTCGTGAGTTTCGAAAACGTGAGGATGCCGACGATCACCGCAGCTACAACGTCGGAAGCGGGGCCTCTCAGCCACGCGGTGCGTGACGATGGGGATGGGGGCGCGACGAATTTGTAGAGCCAGCAGAAGTACGCCACCACACCGAGCGCGAAGTTGAAGAGCTCGGGCGCGATCCACGCCCAGTAGACGGGCACCACGGTCGGAATCAGGAATCCCGCCGCGAGCACCACGCTCACGCTCACCGAAGACCGCGCGCTGATGAACACATACGCGCACACAAATCCCAGCGCCAACAGGAGGCTGTTGACGACATAGAACCCCTTCGTGCCCAGGACCGCCACGAACGGTGCGGCGAACAGCGGATACGCGAACGACTTGCCGTAAAAGAGCCGGCTCTGGTCCGAATCAGGCTGGCCATCGCGCGTGATACCGCGCTTGAGAAACACGCCACTGGGACCGCCGGGAAATTCGCGCCGCGTCCGTTCGATGTCCTCGTGCCGGTACTCGAGGTCAAAGTCGCGCGCAAGACTGTGCCCCATCAGGTAGTAGGTCGCTTCATCGCTCTGGAAGCCTGGCGTCGCCGTCGGATCCGCCGGAGTGCGGCGAACCCCGACAGGGTCCATCCACAACGCGATGGCCGTAAGTACGACGAAGACGACAGCAGCCGACACCCAACCGGCGCGCCAACGCGCGTCAGCCGCTGTCGAAATCACGCGCGCGCCTTCCCGGTCAGGAAGCCCAGGTCCACTTCCTCAGCCACGCGCCGGTGTCGCGGCCGCGACTCCCGGTGCAGCACCTCATAGAGTTGCTCCATCTTCCGGACAAACGCGCTGATGTCGTACGTCTCGGCCGTGGTGCGCGCGGCCGCACCCAGGCGCAGGCGCTCGCTGGGCGAGTCCACCAAACGGATGATGCGGTCGGCCAGCGCCCGGGCGTCGCGCCGCGGCACGATCAACGCGTCTTCGTCCGGCGTCAGCACCTCCATCAATCCATCCGCATCAGTGGCGACGATGGCGCGCGAGGCGCCGAGAGCTTCGAACACGGTGAGCGGCGTGCCTTCCCACAACGACGGGAAGACCGAGACGTCAAACGCCGCGAGCGCTGCACGAACATCCTTCACAAATCCACCGAAGACAAAACGATCACCCAGACTGAGTGCGGCGGCCTGCGCCTCGAGGCTCGCGAGGAGCGGCCCTTCCCCGAACAGGAAGAATCGCGCGTGCGGCCGGGCATCCACGACGAGCCGAGCGGCCTCAACCAGGTACTGATTCCCCTTCGAGTCGTGCAGTCTCGTGACCGTCCCCATGACCACGTCGTCTGGCAACACGCTGAGCGCGGCGCGTGTGGCGGCGCGTTCCGAAGGCGTCACGGGCTGGCCGAACTCATCGAGGGGGGCGCCAAGGTAGACGACCTTCACCCGCTTGGGCCTGACCAACCGTGCCCCTGTCACGAACTCGGCGGTGCTCCGCGACACCGCGAGGGCCACGTCGGTGTATGGCTCCAGCATCCAGTCAGCCACTTTCTGGAACCAGGGGGTGCTGGTGAGGTTCGCGTGTTCGTGCAGGACGACCGGAATTCCCCGCATCGCGGCCGCGAGGCGCCCGAAGGTCGTGGCGCCGTATCCGTGCAGGTGCAGTACGTCGATGTGTTTCGCATCGATGATGCGTAACAGGGCGAAGAGCGTTCGGGGATCGAATTTGCCCCGCTCCAGATAGGTGATGTCGATGCCCAGCGCGTCGAGCGTTTCTTCAGACAGGTCGCGTTTGCGGAGGCTGACGAGCGAGACCCGGAAGCGGGACGCATCAAACCTGGGAATCATCCACGCAAAGAGGCGCTTGACGCCGTGCATGCGCGACCCTTCCCATCCCAGGTGGTCGCAGACTTGGAGGATGTTCAACGGGCGCTGGGGTGGCATCAAGAGGACGTTTGCGGGATGGCCGTCATTTTAGCGCCCATGTAGAATCTGCTGCAATGATCTTCAAGGCCGGGCAGCTGGCGTTCAGAGTGCTCCTGGCTGGCGGCCTCATGTGGCTGGCCACCCGGAACGCCTCGTGGACCGAGGTTGGTGCCGCCCTTGGACGCGGCTCGTGGGCATGGTTTGGCGTGTGTCTGGGGCTGGTGGTGGTCGATCGCGCCCTCATGGCCTGGCGCTGGCTGGCACTCCTGCGCGCGGTTGAGCCCGCGCCGCGCATACCGCTTCACCAGGTCGTCAGAATTTTCTTTGTGAGCACTTTTGTCGGGACGTTCTTACCTGGCAGTATTGGCGGGGATGCAGTGCGCGCCATCAGCCTGACCCGACTGGGATCGCCCGCGCAGCTCGCGGTGGGGTCGGTTGCAGTTGACCGGCTCCTGGGGACCGTCTCGGTGCTGCTGATGGCCGCCGGCGGGTTGATTCTGGTGGGCCGGCTGATCGACGGCCGCCTCCTCGCGTTGTCGGTCGTCATCGCGATCATCGGCGTGGCCGGCACCTTGCTGCTGCTGTTTGATTCGAGCATCCTCACCGGGCTCGTTCGCTGGGCCGGGGAAGGCCGATTCCCGACGCTGGAGCGGCTCGCGCAGAAGTGCCTGACCGCGATTCGCCAGTATGGCGACCATCGAGGCGTGCTCGTCGGCGTGCTGCTCGCGTCCATCGGCGTTCAGGCGCTGCGGTCGGCGCAGGCGTGGTGCCTGGGGCTGGCGATCGGCCTGACGGTGAGCGGCGTGTGGTACTTCGCGCTCATTCCCTTTGGGGTACTGGCGTTCCTGCTGCCCTTCTCTGTCTCTGGCCTGGGCGCCGGCACGGCGTCGTTCGTCCCGCTGTTCGCGCTCGTCGGGGTTCCGGCCGCCGACGCGGTGGCGCTCTCACTGCTCTTCTGGTTCCTCGGCGTTGTGGGCAACTTGCCGGGTGGTATTTTGATGATCGTCGGCTCAAATTTTCCTCGATCCGGCTTGGCGTCCAGCTTGCATAGGTCCTGACGTGGCGGCCCTATCGGCGGACTGAATCTCGTCCGATATGGCCTTCAGCCAGTACGTTTTGTTCGAGGGCCCCATATGCCGATCACGATTTTCGCGCGCCGCCCACACGTCTTGTCAGTCGCGGCGTTCCTGGTACTCGTCGCCGTTGCTGGTTGCGAGCAGAACAAAACCAAGAACCCGCTGAGCCCGCAGATTGCCGGGGCCATTGCAGGTGTTGACATCACATTGCCCAAAGTCCTGGAACCAGGGACCGGGTGGAAAATTGAAGACAAAAATCAGCCCATCACACTGCTGATCGAAAACCCGTCGAGCAGCAGCCCTCGCCCGTTCACGCTGCGTGCGGAGCTTGCAACCGACGGCGCCTTCTCGAACATTGTTTTTTCCGCGTCCGGGCTGACGCCTGGCCCGAATGGCCGTACGAGCCTTCGGTTGCCCGACAAACTCGCCCCTGGCCGCAGCTACTTCTGGCGGGCGCGCGCTGAAGATGGCGCCAACAGCAGCGAGTGGTCGGCCGCCGCACAGTTCGACATCCTGATGCCGATCTTCATCGGCACGCCGACGGCGAAGTCCCCGTCAGGGAATGTGCGCGTCACCACCCGCTCGCCCACATTGGTCGCCAGTAACGCCGCCACCACGGGGCCGCACGGCGCGCTGTTCTATTTCTTCCAGATTTCCAGCACGGATGCATTCACCAGCCAGAGCGCAGGCGCCGAATCACCGGTCGGTGGCGGGGGCGACACCTCGCTGACCATCCCGGCAACCCTTCCCTACGACACCGTCGTCTTCTGGCGCGTTCGCATTACTGACGGCCTGAACGTGGGCGGCTGGTCGAGGACAGAAGTGTTCCGAACGCCCGTGGCGCCGGTGGTCGTCCCGCCTCCCCCACCACCAGGCGGCGGAGGCGGCGGAGGCAATGGCGGGTCCTGCGCCGGGAACAACGGCGATGCGCTCGTCCAGTGCATCGCAGCGAAGTATCCCAATTACCTGGTGCCCGTGGGTTCGCTCGGGCAGCGGCAGAGCAACATGATGTTCCTGCGCGACCGCATCATCGAAGCCGGCCGGTGTGGCGGCATGGACCTGGCCTGGAACCTCAAGCGCGGTGGGCCCGAGATCAGCATCGACTTCCTGGTGCACATGGATAACGGTACGCTGAGGGGCATTGACATCGCCTTCGACTACGACAACATCAACACGCCGCTCAAGCTCTACTGGGGCGAGGGTACATTCCCCTATTACGGCGGCTACCCGCAGTTCAGCTGTTCGGGGGTCTGACACCACGCGTCGCAGCGGTACACGTAAAAAGGGGCAAGCGCTGCATGCGCTTGCCCCTTTTCTTTTTCGAAATCGCGAACACCTAGAACTTGATCCGGACGCCGCCGCCGATCTGCAGTCCACCGACGTCGAGTTTGGTGGTCGGGGTCAGGTTGACCTTGGCCGCTGCGTAACGGACGAAGGCGCCGACACCAATGTTCTTGGTGAGCAGATACCGGCCGTCGACACCGGCCATGACACCCCACACCGACTTATCGACGGTCTCAAGGTTCACGGTCACCGTCGGCGAACTTCCCTCGACGATTGAGGCCCCCACAACCGTCTCGTGCTTCACGGCAGCCACGGTCGGGCCCAACATGGCCATGACTTCGAACTTCTCGGTGACTGGAATCATCCAGCCAAACAACACGCTCGTCCAGAGTTCGGAGTGTTTCATGCCGGCCACGCCGCCCGTCACCGACCGTGCCTGGTCGTAAAACGCCGGGTGGGGGATGACCGCCGTCGTCAGGCCATCGCTGTCACCAGTGCGCCCCGACACGCTGAGCGCCACGGCCATATTGCTCCAGACCCGAATCCCGCCGGTGACATCCCAGATGGCTCCGCCTTTTACTTCGCGCGTGGTGTCCACTTTCGCAGTTTCGTCGTAAAGAGGAAAAGAAAGCGAGGTCGCGACATTTTTCTTCCCGGTCTGGACGCCTCCGCTCACGTTGAGGAAGACCCGATCGGTCCACTGGAGCATCTGAGCCTGGGCGTCAGCCCCTCCCAGAAGCATGGCGCTGAAAACCATTCCTACCACTACTCTCTTCATCATTTCGGTCCTTTGATCGAGTACCCGCAATCGTTTCACTTCGGTGCGGACTGAGATATCATACAACGCACGTCCATGGTAATGGCTGGTGCGCGAGCCCAGCAACCGAAAAACTCGTTGGAGAAACACTCAGCATGCGTACGAGACCTGCAATCGCCCTCGTGTCCGGCACCCTTATCCTGGCAGTGGCTGTGGCCTGCAGCCAGCCCGGCACCCCGTCGACCCCATCACCGACCGCACCGGCGTCGGACGATCTCGGCCCTGGCGGCTCCACGCTGAAAGTACCTGCACCCACACTGCAGTCGCCCGCCAACAACGCGCAGGTGACGACCACCACGAACATTTCGCTCGTCACGGGCAACGTCGCCGGCACCAACATCGCCTTCCCGATCACGCTTGAGTATGAGGTGCGCCTGCTTGGGAGCAATCCCGCCGGCACGCTCATCGCCAATCCGAAAGTCCCGCAGTCGGCCGGCTCCAGCACCACGTGGGTGCTGCCCAACCAGCTCGACACCAGTGCGCTGTATACATGGCGCGTGCGCGCCACGTACAGCGGCGCGTTTGGTCCGTGGTCCTCGACCTTCACGTTCAAGGCGCCCGACATTCCGCCCTCGTACATTCGGGGCAATGAGATCTTCGACTCGCTGACCGACGGCAAGACCGTTGGCACGATCAACGGGCCCGTGCAGTTCATTCCCGGAGTCGGCGTCAAGATGCTCGGGCAGACCAGCAATATTCAATATGTCCTGCCGACTACGCTCACCGAAGGCACGTTGTCGATGATGGTCACCGGGGTTGATGAATCGAACCCCGGCGACAAGTCCAAGATCATGTCGATGATGGAAGGCGGCGGCGATATTACGGGCAATGACTACCGTATGACCGCCGAACTGCGTGGCCGGAGCTATGTCACTCCGGGCGCCGTCCAGGCGCGCATTATTACCGGCGATGCCGGCGACGAGGAGCACATTCACGACACGCCACGCATCGTGGTGGACTTCAACGACGAAGACTGGTTCCTGTGGCGCGCCACATGGCGCAACGGGAGCTTCACGCTCGAGGTCAGGCGAGGCGGACCGAATGGTCAGGTCATGTATAGCGCGACGGTCGGCACGAGCACTCGTGCGTACCGCCCGATTCCCCATGTGATCTTCATCGGCGCCCCAGTCGGCCGCGCCGGCCCCATCGACGCGACGGCCGCGGGGATGATCGCCAAGAACCTCTGGGTCTCGCCGCTCCAGACCCGGCCGACGTTCCCCTTCCCGGACATGCTCGCGAGCCCCTCGGGCCGGTAAGTCGATCGATTTCGTTTGACACGAAGGGCGGCCCCCGCGGCCGCCCTTCGTGTGTCCCAGCCCGTCTCTTGACTCACTGCTCTGTTGGTGGAACCATCGACTCGCTCATGATCCGAACCGTCGGCCGCGGCCTGGTCCTGCTGGTCGGTGTTGGCGTACTGCTCTCCTCGTGGGCGATGCTCCCATCGCTGCTCGACCTTCCTCTCTATTTCCTCGTCGCAGGAATCTTCACCCTGCCGGGATGGTCGCTGGCTCGCTGGGTCTCCGGCAACGACGCGGACCGGCTCACTCGCGCCATCCTGGCGCTACCCTTGGGATATGCCTCTGGCGCGCTTAGCTGTGCGGCGCTGCGCCTGTTTGGCGTCTCATCCCCGTTCGCCGTGCTGGCGTCCAGCGCCGGCCTCGCCGCGCTACTGACGTTCATCGTCAGGCGCCCACAGGCTGGTGTCGTGGCACTCGTACGGCTCGACGGACACGATCGCGTGGCGCTCGGCGTCCTGTGGGGCCTGGCCCTCGCGGTGGTCGGTCCTGTCTTCGCGCTGGTCGGAAACACGACCCCCCTGGGGCTGGCGTATCGCGCGTATTTCAACGCGGATCTGTTCGTGCACATGACCGTGGTGGCCGAGTTCGCCAAAGGCACGGTGCCGCTGGCCAATCCCTTCTCACCGCTCGAGGCACTCCCCTACTACTGGACCTACTTCACGCTGCCCGGCGTGTTCTCGCAGTTGAGACCGACCCTCCCTGTAGACCCCGCCATCATGCTGACCGATACCGGAATGGCGCTGGTGTTCATCAGCGTCGGATTCCTGGCCGTGCGCAATTTCGGTGCGTCCGCGCTGGCCGGCGCAGTCTCCTGGGCCACGATTCTCCTGGCCTCAAGCTTTGAAGGCGCCTACTTCCTGTGGGATCAAATCGCCACGGGCAAGCCCATCGCGGAATTCCGCACGTGGAATATCGACGCGGTGACGCGATGGGTCTGGAATCTGCCAGGTGTGGATGGGTTTCAGCGTGCGATGTGGTGGACGCCTCAGCATCTGATGGCGCTCACCCTCGCACTCATCCTGCTGCTGGTCATCGCTCGCCCCCGCCGCACCAACACACTCGGCCCATCAGTGCTGGAAGGGCTCTTGCTGGGTGCCATGCTTGCCATCAGCAGTTTCAACGGCACACTCCTGGTCGGGTCCTATGCCGTGGCACAGGTCGCCATCCTGTTGGGCGAACGCGGCCGCGGGTTTGGCGCCTGGCTGGTCTCGCGCTCCATCGCCGCCGCCATCGTCGTCCTGTTTCTCGGCCTGACCCTGGGCCTGGGCATGGTGCAGTCCACGCCCAACGCGTTTCTGATCGGGTGGAATCGTTTCTTCCTGCGCGGGCCGTGGACGTTTGTGCTGCTCAGCTTTGGTCCGGCGTTGTTTCTGGCGCCGCTCGGCCTGCGCGCGGCGTTTCGCGCCTCCAGCAGACTCGTGATCACACTGGCGTCTATCCTCGCCGTCATCACGGTGGTCTTCCTGTTTGTCGATCTCCGCGGACATGAAAACACGCAGGTGACCTTTCGCACCGGGCACTTGCTGTACCTCTGCCTCGGGATCCTCCTGGCATTTGCCATCGATAGCTGGCGGGCCGCGGGCCGGTGGCGGTCAGTCGCGCTGTCCACCGCGCTCGCGCTCGGATCGGCGGTCGCATTCCCGACTGTCGCCCTCGATTGGTACAACGCCCGTGACATTTCAAACGTCGAGATCAGCCCGGGTAATTTCCCCTGGACGGTGCACATCAGTCCCGACGATGACGCAGCGGCGCAGTATATTCACGCGGTCCTTCCCCCGACAGCGACCGTTCAGACCGATGCGCTGCCGCGCGATCGAAACACCTGGGCGTTCGTGACGGCGTTTGCCAGACGAAGGATGGCGGTGGGCAACGGGCTGTTCACGCTCAATCCCCTGCGGTACCAACCGGCGATGGCGAAGGTTCACGAGGCGTATCAAAGCCCGTCAGCCGAGGTCGCCCACGCCGCGTTCATCGAACTGGGCGTGGACTACTTCTACGTAGGAGACGTGGAACGAAAGGCCAACGGCGCATCAGTCATGAAGTTCGCGCTTCACCCGCGCCTGTTCCAGCCCGTGTACTGGCGCGGTAGCGTCGAGGTGTTCAAGGTCGTCAGGTAGCCCCTGCCACGAGCAGGGCGTCATCCCAGCTTGCGCGCGATGACCAGGGTTTGCCCAATCCAGTACGGCACATGGAGGCTGCCCGCGCCGACGCCAGTGACCATCTTTCCAGCCAGACGCGCCAATGGCCCGGCCACAGGCTCGCCGCGCTTGATCACGTAGCCCAGTTCCAGCCACTGGATGTGCGGCTTCATGCGCACCACCTGAAAACCCACCTTCTGCAGCATCTGCCCCAGCGTCTGGCGGGTGAAATAGTAGAGGTGGGTGCTGAGCAGCATCAGCCAATGCCGCCCCATGAGTTTGGCCGCCCAGCTGCCGATGTCAGGACAGTTGACGATCAGCAGACCGCCGGGCTTGAGGACGCGTTGGCACTCACGCAGAAACCCCTGGGGATCGTGGGTGTGTTCGAGCACATCCCAGACCGTCACGACATCAAACGCGCCATCCGCATAGTGCTGGTCGAAGAGTGTGCCGGGCTGGATGTCGATGCCATACGTGCGCTTGCCCCAGGCGCCGAGCCAGGTGTTGGGTTCGCATCCAAAGACCGTCCAGCCCCGCTGGGTTGCGACATGCAGGAACGACCCAGCGGCGGTGCCGACGTCGAGGAGATGCCCGCGCTGTGGCGCGAGGCGTTCAATCATGTTCAACGCTCGCGCGAAGGTACGCTCACGGGCGGGAGCCTGCGACACAAATGTCTCGTCCGTGCCGTCACGGTACCCTTCGAGAATGACGTCCGCCCGCAACCGTGGATTCACGAACTGCAGACCGCACGAGCGGCACTCCATCAGTGGGTCGCGCAGTTGCTCGTCACTGGAACTTTTGAACCGCACCTCAAGCTCGGCCTCGGAGCGAGCCAGGGCCGGCCGCACGGTCGCAAGGTCCGTCCCGCCGCAGAGGTTGCACGGAACCGACTCATACAACTCAGTGGTTCCTTCAGTCGAACTCTCGCTATGCACAGCCGCTCTCCGCAATAAGACTCAGGCCTCGCGCTCGGGGCGCGTGGCCCTGGGCGCGGGCGACAGCCGCCGGACCACAATCTCCCACACCGCTCGGAAGCCCTGGAGCACCGATGTCCGTTTCACGCGTTTGGGAGAAATGGGAAAAAACCGAACCGGGATCTCAAGAACCTCTGGCCGGTCCCGCAGCAGCGAGGCCAGCAACTGGTGGTTCGCGAGTTTGAGCGCCGGATCGACACTCAAGCCCCAGAGGTACTTCGCCCGAACGGCCCTCGCTCCTGAAAGTGTATCGCTGATGTAGCGCCCGAACAACACGAGGTAGAGCGCGCTCAGCAGATGGCTGCCGAGATGGCTGACCGTCTTGAGCCACCAGTTGTGCCGGTACCGGAGCGCCATCGCTTCTTCGACGTCCCTGATTGACAACCGCCTGCTACCCCAGACGGCGTCGAGTCTGACAAACGCGAGTTGCGACGCGAGCGCGACAATGTCTTCCCCCCGATACATGCCGGACGACTCGAAGAGGATGACGTACTCGAATTCACCGCCTCGCAAAACGTCGAGCACCTGCGCGGGTGCAACTGATCGCACGGCAAACGGCAGGGCGGCCGCGAGCCCCTCATCCACCGCGTGTTCACAGTGCACCACAGTCACCCGAAGCGGCAGGTCTGCCATCCCGCCACGCACCATCTCGAGCAACGTCTGCAGCAGCTTGTTTGGCGAATCGGCGTCGTGCAGGTACACGGCGACTGTGGGTTCGCGATCGGATCCCAACAACGAGGCGACGAATGGCCTGAGCAGCTTCTCGGCGTCGTGATGCCCGGTGACGCCATCTTCGTAGTTGCCGATGCGCACGAGTCTTGGGTCTTCGAGCGCCTCAACAGCGCCCAGGGGCACGTAGGGTACCGGCGACTCGCGGCCGGGGTCATTGAGCAGGTAGTGGGTGATCAGGCACGGGGTCGGTACCGTGGCCCGTCCTTTCTCACACAGGTAATACAGGGCGCGGTTGATGATGTCGACGGCGCTGGCGCCCGTAATCTCCGCGTCCTGGTAAAGGTTCGTAATGAGCAGTTTGATCGCGGTGAGGTTTCCGGCAATCGCCGCGCTGAGCCCGGGCGTCAGATACGACGGGAACAGGCTCGAGTGCTGTGTGCCCGGCGCATAGATAATGAGGTCCGCTTCACGCAACGCCTCTACCACCGCGGGGTTCACACGCACCGCCACCGAACGGTGCTCGAGGAACTGGTCGCGCTCGGCAGGACCGAGGGTGGCCACGTGCGCCTGCTCGGCGAGTGCCAGTGGACGGCCGATCAAATAGATATCCGAGATGCGGTTCTGGCGCTTCGCATCCACCACGTCCTCTTCGCTGGCCAGGAACCGCCCTGACGTATCCACGGCAACCAGGTACGCGTTGGTGCCATCCGTGACGTTCTCAATCAGCCCCGCCGGCAATTGCAACAGCGCGCAGTAGTCGGCCACCGCCCGGTTGAAATTGTGCCCAGCCGTCAGAAACGCGCCGGCGAACACCAGGTTGCCAAGGCTGCAATCCGAAAAATTGAACGGCCGCCCGGATCGATCAAGTTCCTGCTCAAACGCCTCAAGGTAACGTGTCACGGTGGCCGTCCAGGGGCGATCGGCGCTCCTGGCGTCGCCGATGACAGCGCGGGCGCCCTGGGCATCGCAACCGGCGGGGAGCCGTCCGTCGAGCAGCGCCACAAGCTCGGCAGGGGCCGTCGACAGCTCCGTGGCCAGCCGCGAGGCGTTTTTTCGAAAGTCGGAAGGCCCCAGGCTGTCGCCCAGGAAGCGGCGTACCTCACCCGTGGACGCCCCGTCGTCATATCCGTTGATCGCCACCGTCAGGTCAATGGCAGGATGGTGTGTGAGCTGGCGCGCGAGCGCGCCCGACCCTCGACCACCCGAGAACAGGACCACCCTCAAACGGGACCGGCGACGAAACACACTGGGGCGGATGAGCGTCATGCAGTCAACGCGTTGCCATGATACGCGAGTTGCCCGCTTCCCCCGTGGGGTTTATGATTGAAGGGTCCATGTCCACAGAGACGTTTCGCCTTCGATATTTGGCCAAGTCCGTTGCGGGCGTGCCGCGTGACCTGATTCAGACGGCCGTGGCGCAGGTGCGCGCCATCAAGCCGACGGTGTTCATCTACAACTGCACCTGGGTGTGCGATGCCCAGTGCGAGATGTGCAACAACTGGAAGTGGGGCAATCGTAAGGAAGACATGACGCTCGCGCAGATGGACGGCGTCATGGACAGCCCGTTCTGGAGCGATGTGGAGAACCTCAACATCTCTGGCGGCGAGCCGACGACGCGGAACGACCTGCCGGAGTTGGTGGAGATGTTTCACCGCCGGCTTCCGCGCATGAGGAAGGTGGGCATCAACACCACGGGACTGACGCCGCAGCGCGCGATTCCAATGCTGACGCGGATTGTGGATTTCTGTGGAGAAAAGAATCTGCTGGTCAGCATCCGCGTGTCGATCGACGGCGTTGGCGACATGCACGACCAGGTCCGCAACGTGAAGCGCGGCTTCGACAAGGCGAACAAGACCATCGAGGCGATGCAGACACTCGCGGCGCGTTCGCCGCATTTCCAGTTCGGCATCGCGTCCACGATCTTCGCCCAGAACCTCGATGACGCCAGGAACATTCGCGAGTGGGCGCGGTCGAAGAACCTCGACATCGTGTTCAACATGCTCCGGTTCACCGACAACATGCTGCACAACTCGGAACTCGAAACCAAGATTGGCTTCGGGTCGCGTGAGGAAGAGTTCATGCGGGAGTTTTTCCTGGATCAGGTGGCCGGGGAGTCGATTCTCAGCGGCCAGTCGTTCATGTATCTGCACTACGCGGACATGATCGCGAATGGCTACCACCGCACGATGCCGTGTCCGTTTCAGCGGCAGGGACTGTTGCTCAACCCGAACGGCGAGCTGTTCTACTGCGAGAACTCCGCGAAGCTCGGCAACGTGCTCGAGACGCCTGCCGGAGACCTGTACTTCGGCGCGAGCCAGCTTGAAGGCCGTGAAACGCTCAAACGCGAGACGTGCCCCACGTGCCTCAGCCCCTGTCAGGTGAACGTGGGTGCGATGAAACAGGTGGTGCCCTACGTGAAATTTCTTCGACGGGCGTACAAGGTCAAACACGACCCGACGCGCCATCTGAAAACCCTGCCAGATCCCGTGCGCTAGGGATCACATCCGACTTTTTTTCCTCTGGAGAACGTGTGATGAAAACACAACAGTGCCTGACCGTCGCTCTCGCCGTATCGATCGCCACCTTGGTGGCGTGCAGTGAGAGCGGTCCCCGCTCGGTCACGCTCGGAGACTCTCCGACGTCGCCGGGCTCGAGCCAGCTGACAGCCCCGACGCCAGAGTCACCGGTCGCGGACGCGCAAATTGACACCGTGCGCCCGACGCTCGTCGTCCGGAACAGCGCTGCGAGCGGAAGCGGCGCACGCACCTACGAGTTTCAGATTTCCGACCGCACTGATTTCCTCTCGACAGTCGCTGCGCGGTCCGGTGTCGCCGAGAGCGCGCTCGGCACCACCAGTTACGCCGCTGAAACCGATCTGGCGCCGTCAACGCGGATGTATTGGCGCGCACGGTTGTCGCAGGGCGGATCGACATCGGCCTGGTCGAGCACGGCGCAGTTCAGGACAAAGGTGGCAGGCTTCAACCGCCCAGGAGAACTCTACGACCCGCTCACCTCCTCGGAAACCATCGGCACCCGCGTTGGATCCACCACGTTCATGGGCACACGGGGCATCCGGGTTGACGACATCAATTCGTTTGTCCGCTATCAGCTGGCCCTCACGCTGACCTCGGGTGAAATCTCCGTCGAAGTCGAAGGCCTGGCGCCCAACCGCCCGAGCGAAAAGGCCCGCATCTTCTCGATGATGGATGGCACGGGCAGACTCTTCGACAGCAGGTACTTGTTCAACGTCCAGTACCGCGGCATCCCGGGGAACCCCAACAACGCCATCTCCTACAAGCTGCTCATGGGCGATAATTCGCTCAAATACGAGCCAGACTTTGGCGCGCGCTCCGCAGGTGTCCGTTCCCTCAATCCGAATACGACGTACCTCTGGACCGCGAGGTGGGGCTCGACGTTCCGCCTGACGGTGCGCGAAGGCGGCGCCACAGGCCCAGTCATCTACGATCGCTCCGAGCCGACTGCGGGGACCTACAACCCCTTCCCGCACACGGTCTACCTCGGTGCAAACGACGCGAACATCGAGTCGGGCTCCTTCGCGGGCGCCATCTACCGCAACCTCTGGGTCGGCAGTCAGCCACGGCCGGCATCACTGGGTTCGGCTCTAGCGAAGCGCTGAGACTGTTCCGCCACCCTCGGTGAGACGCGTTCTTCTGGTTCCCGCGGCAGGACTGGGCACTCGGCTCGGCTCAGTCCTGCCCAAGCTCCTCACACCCGTGGGGGGCCGGGCCATGATTGACCACATCCTCGACCGGTACCGGAACCTGCTCGAGGCCGCGGTGGTTGTCGTGCATCCAGACAGCCGCGCCGCAGTCGCACGCCATCTGCAGGGCTGCGTGACGCCCATCGCGCTCGCCGAACAACACGCACCAACCGGCATGCTCGACGCCATCCTCGCGGGCCGAGGCGCCGTGCTGGAGGTGAAGCCGGAACGCGTCTGGATCACGTGGTGCGATCAGGTGGGCATTTCAGCGGCCACGGTGACCCGGCTCGCTGCGCTCGATGCCGCGTCTCCGACGCAGGCCGCCATCATGCCAGTGGTCACGCAGCCCACTCCCTACATTCACTTCGATCGCGATGCCGACGATCGGCTGACGGCCGTCCGCCATCGTCGCGAGGGTGACACCATGCCCGACACGGGGACCAGTGACGCCGGTCTCTTTTCCCTGTCGTGTGACGCGTTCGAACGCCTGCTTCCCGAGTACGCGCGTGCGGCTGCACGTGGTGCGCGCACCCACGAACGCAACTTCCTCCCCTTCCTGCCCTGGCTCGCGGCGCGCACTGATGTCCGCACGTTCGAGGTGGCTGTGGAGGAAGCGCAGGGGATCAACACACCAGAGGATCTCGCGGCTGTCGAGTCGCGACTCCGCTCGGCGTCCGGGAGCCCGTCATGACGACGGGCCCGCGGATTTCAGTGGTGATCCCGGCGTACAACGAAGACCGATTTATCGGGCAGTTGCTGACGCAAATCCAGGCGGTCGACCTGTCGGCACTGGGCTGCATACTCGAACTCATTGTGGTTGATGATGGGTCGAAAGACCGGACCGCTGAGGTGGTCGCCGCCGTCCCCGGCGTCACCCTCTACCGCAAGCCGAACGGGGGCAAAGGCAGCGCGGTACGGGCCGGTATTCTTGCCGCCACCGGCGACTACGTGCTGATTCAAGACGCCGATCTTGAATACGACCCGCGCGACTACATCCCGATGTTCACCGCCGCCTTTCGCGAGGGCGCGACCGTGGTCTACGGCAGTCGCTACATCGCGCATCGCGGGCCATATCCTCAGCAGGGCCTGACGGCGTACCTCGGCGGCACCAGCCTCAGCCTGGTCTGCTGGGCGTTCACGGGCCGCTATCTTACCGACACCGTGACGGCCTTGAAGTTGTTCCCGCGGGCGCTGCTCAACGAACTGGCGCTGGTCACGTCCGGCTTTGAACTCGACCATGAGATCACGGCGAAAGTCCTGGCGCGCGGCCACGCCATTGTCGAGGTGCCCATCCGCTACTATCCGCGCAGCCGCGCCGACGGCAAGAAGATCGGCATGCGCGACTGGTTCATCGCCGTGCGGACGTTCGCGCGCTGGCGCCGCGGTTAACGCGGTTGCGTTTGATTGTGGCTACGCCGCCGTCACCAGCCAGATCGTCATCAAAGCCGCTTGAGCAGAGCCACCACCGCCCGGTCTCGTAGACCGCCGTCAGGGGAAAATTGCCGGAGGTCGTTCCGATCACTCCCGTCGCAATCCTCCGGTCCATGAACCAGGCGTTGTTGTCCACCCGGGCTGCGTCGGCGCCGAAGAACACCACCTGCTGGCCGTTCATTCGCCGATCGAGCACCACGTAGTCTCGCCGATGGTTTATCAGGTCCTGCAGTTCATCGGCCCGGCCCTGTTTGCAGGGACCGTTCTCACTGAAGTCCACCAGGCAGCCGACCGGTGGAATCTCAGAGTGCCCGAACAGATCGATCAGGAACCTTCGGCTGATCTCCTTCAACTCGGCGATCGAATCATGCACACGGAAGGGGGCGGCCTGGCCGACCACCCGAAACTGCTGGGTCTTGCGATTTTCGGTGACGGTCAGCGTCACCACGACATCGACCCCCTTCTGGATGCCCGTGGCCATCCGGAACGTGGCGCTTGCCCCATTGCCGATGATCGTGCCAACATTCGCCGCCCACGCATAGGTCAAGTTCGACAGCGGCGTCTCTGCGTCTTCGACCACCGCGGTCAATACGATGTCAGTGCCGGCTTCCCGCCGTGAGGACGGCCCCGTAATCGACCTGATGATCGGCGGCGTGAGCACACCACCCCCGGCCAGCGCGATCGCCACCTGTCGGGGTGCGGTGGGACTCTGTCCGCAGCCAGCGGCCACCACCAACAACGCGAGCCACGCGACACGCCGCGGTTCCATACCTTAGAACCGGCGCCCCACGCCGATGCTGATTCGGCGCACGTCGGTGACATGGTCGGGCGTGTTGATTCGCGTCAGACGCACACCCAAATCCAGGTACCACTTTTCTCCGAACACCAGGCCCGCGCCCGCGCCATACGCCAGATGGTTGCCCGGTCCCAGCAGATCGCGGCCGAGTGTCACACCGTACTGGCTCACACTCGTCGTGACGTCCCTGGTGTTGAGAATGAATGTCGGACGATACTCAACACGTCCCAGGCCGACGTTCGCCATGACGTACGGTCGCACGCCCACACGGGTTTCGCGGATGTACCGCAGCCCTGCGGTCGCCACCCAGGCCGGCGCGTCGATGCTGCCGCTTGCCGGCTTCCCCTGCGTCTGCTGGATGTAGCTCGCGAACCCGTTCACCTCGTCGACGCGGCTGGTGGTCACCACGTCCCACAAACGCGAGGCGCCCACCACGACCTGCACGTTCCTGCGCAGCCGGATGCCAAACTCACCGCCGGCAATCGCGGCACCGTGATCGACCACCTGGATGCCCGACAAGGCTCCCAGATACCACTGGCTCGTTGGCGCCTCTGCCTGGCGAACCGGCACTGCGGCCTGAGCAGGCGCACCAGTGGGCGCCGTCTGCGCCTGCGCCGCTCCGGCCAGCGCCAGCACGAGAATCCCCGCAAGTCCTGCAATACACTTCATCGCTTTTTGATCCCTTTCAGACACCTGTAGACCCGGACGCCGGCATTCTGGCCGGGTCCGTTCCCTCGACGACCTGCCGCACCACATAAATCGGCTTGCCCTGCGACTCGTGGTACGTGCGTGCCTGAAGCTCGGCCAGCAGGCCAATCGTCAGCAATTGGACGCCCGTGAAGACGAGGAGCACGCCCAGGAGCAGAATCGGTCCATCCGCCGACCAGCCACGCGTCAGTCGCATGTAGCCGAGGAACGCCAGCAGGACGCCGCCGGCAATGCCCATGATCGACCCGAACAACCCGAATATCTGGAGCGGCCGAGTGGAGTAGCTCAGCAGGAACTTCACGGTCACAAGATCGAGCACCACCCGGATCGTCCGCGAGATGCCGTACTTTGTCCGGCCAAACTGGCGGGCGCGATGATTCACCACGTGTTCGGCGATGCGCACCCCCATTTCACTGGCGAGGGCCGGCAAAAAGCGATGCATCTCGCCATAGAGTTTCAGCGGCTTGACCACCTCAGCACGGAAGACTTTCAACGAGCACCCATAGTCGTTGAGTTTCACCCCGGTGGCCCACGAAATCAGCCGATTGGCGATCACGGACGGCAGGCGCCGGTTGATGAAGGTGTCCTTGCGGTCCTTGCGCCAGCCGCACACGATGTCGAACCCCTCGCCCGCCTCAAGCCGGTCCACCATCGCCGGAAGGTCGCGCGGATCATTCTGCAGGTCGCCATCGGCCGTCGCAATCAGACGCCCACGCGCGTACGCGAACCCGGCCGCGAACGCGGCTGTCTGGCCGAAATTGCGTCGAAACTGGATCACGCGCAGCCGGGGCTCGGCCGCCTGCAGGCGCTTGAGGATCTCGAACGACCCATCCTGGCTGCCGTCATCGACCAGGAGCACCTCAAACGGACGGCCCCAGGCACCGAGCGTCTCGATGAATTCGCGGCACAGCGCTTCGAGGTTCTCGGCCTCGTTGTAGACGGGGATCACGACCGACAAATCCACGGGACCCATATTATGCTGCACGGCGGCGTCGTGAACGGCGCTGCCACACCAGCACCACCGCGCCGGCAGCCAGGCACCCGGCCAGTACCCACAGCCCAAAGGCGGTCAGGTTGTCTTTCACCAGCTGGGTGGCCGCCTCGCCGTACACCCGGGCAAGCCATGCCTCGATGCCGTATCTGAGCCCTCGGCCGATGAAGACCGCCAGGGCAAACAGCCCTGGCCCCACGCCGCCGACACCCGCCAGGAGCACAAAGACCTTGTAGGGGGCCGGAGGCGGGAGCATCGCCACCACCGCAATCGCCCACATGCCGTAGCGGCCGAATACGGCACGCACGCGGGCGACCTTCTCGGGCTTGAAGCGCCGCAACAGGAAGGCCTCGCCGCTGCGCCTGCCGATTTCATAGATCACCATGGACCCGACCACCGAGCCCAGCGTGGTCATGAACGCGTAATAGGCCCACCGGTCGGGATGCTCCTGTCTCTTATACACATCTGACGCTGCCGACGAATAGAGAGGTGTAGATCTTGGTG